>Ga0194129_10000203_pt1 | contig 117733 bp, 90 predicted proteins | sample TA2KigCa35mmetaG_FD_150862 | JGI IMG/M metagenome (GOLD analysis project Ga0194129, IMG submission 150862) | Freshwater microbial communities from Lake Tanganyika, Tanzania - TA2015038 Kigoma Deep Cast 35m | ecosystem: Environmental > Aquatic > Freshwater > Lake | place: Tanzania: Lake... | reverse complement strand
GCACCGCCGCCCGCTCCGCCACCGCCCGCTCCGCCGCCGCCCGCTCCGCCGCCGCCCGCTGCACCGCCGCCCGCTGCACCGCCGCCCGCTGCACCGCCGCCCGCTCCGCCGCCGCCCGCTCCGCCGCCGCCCGCTCGGCCGCCCGAGCATGGGCTGTGTGCAGATTCGGGTGACGTCGAATTGAAATTTTAGTGGCATCCGCGGGCGTCGTCTGCCTCTGCCTCACCGCTATCGTCGAGCTATCGTCATCCATCGCGTTCGCGTTCCGTTTTCTTCAACTGTCAGGGGCGAGTCAGTTGATACGTATCGATCGTGTCGGATGCAAAAATGCTCTCGTGTCGCATGTGGCTCAGAGAGAGAAAAGTGGACGTTAAAAACGCCGTTAAGTTGTAGCAACTCTCGCCAGCGCTTCCGAAGCCATGGACGTTCTCCCAGAAGCAACGTGCGCTGACGTCGAGCGACTTTTCGTGGACCTCGCCATGCACGATCGCCTCACAGGCTTTCGCGCCGTGCAGCGCATGTGCTGCCAAGAATTGCTCTCCGACGAACACCACCAGCTGAAAGTGAACGCTTCGATGGGATGCGGCAAAACGCAAGCCATGATTGCGAGCATATTGACGCTCCAGGAGCGCTCCAGGCGAGCTCGCGAACCTCTTCCTCTGTGCTGCGTAGTGCTCAAGCAAGTCAGCGTGGGAGAAACCGTCGTGTCGGCTTGCATGCGGGGCCTCCTGCATCACGACGTATACAGCGATTGGTCTTGCCAAGATGACTTCACCACGTGGGTCAGACGCACGCACGAAGGCGAAGACCGACGGTTCGTCTGCATGGACGCGAAGATGGCCGTTGAGGTACTGTTAAATCGAAAAGGATGGGAGGTGAGCCGACATCAAGGGAGGCAGCCGAGCAGTAACGCAGGCACAGTGGCTGCCGAGACGCTGTTGCCAGAGCAGCATGAAGTCCTGATGCGGCGCGTCTTCGGCTTCGCCCCGCACTCCGCCAAACGACGTAGGGTGGGTGTCCGAGGCGATGAAGACGTGTACCATCGCGATGAAGAAGTGTACCATCGCCCCACCTTGAAAAAGTTGCACGAGCTCGGTCCTCTGCCGCCTGGCTTTTCAGCCGCCACGATCGTCGTCTCGTACCAGAAGCTACCCGATCTGCTTCGCAAACTCGGGAAGGCCTCGCTCGATCTCCTGCTTTTGGACGAGAGTCACAATGTGGCCAATAACACTGACAGCTCGACTTGGAAGGCCGGCGTGTCGAATCTCTGCGAGCGCGCGAAGAGAGTGCTCATGTTCTCGGGCACTCACATCTCCAGAAACGGCTCCAGAAAAATCGATTATCTGGAGGTCTTTCGGAAAAACGCGCATTGCCTCGTCTGGAATCGGTATCAGGCAGAGGAAGCCGGAGAGATTGTGCCTCGCAGTGTCGTAATGGGCGATTCCTTGCGCGTCCTCAAGTACCTGCGTAGGGGAGAAGTCCGACGCGGCGTGTGGGAGCGAGTCTCGGATCTCTTCGGAAACACGCCGTCCTTGATGAGCGACGTGCCGTTCGTGATTTACAGCCTAGCGAAAGCGGCCGCGCTGCATGGGGCATATCTTGCGCGCCTGGAAGCGACCTCTCCGTGCGCTAACGTCTTGTTGATGGCCCCAAAAAACGATGTGGGCACAGCGATGGAGCGTCTGGTGCGCCATATTTTCAAAGACGTCGCTCTTCTGCGGGAATGGCTGCTGCCGTTAATCAGGGTCTTGACCGCCCAGCAAGAGCAGGACGCGGAAGAGTGCCTGAAGGCGTTCTCTCGTTCTCTCCGAGTTTGCTGCCCGAATTACGACAAGAAGCGGCGCAGGAGTTTCGTCGAGAGTATGGCCGACTGGGAGGACGGCCACTGCAGCGTTCTGATCGCGACGCAGTGGCCCTTTGAAGGCGCCGATATGCCCCACCTGCACGCGGTGGCTCTTTACCCATCAGGTCGCTACCAGGACAACGTCTTGGATCAAGCTGTGTCCCGCCCTTGCCGCGTGGCTCGCGGCAAGAAGGTCGGCTACGTCCTGATGATGTCTCAGGGGCGAGCGTCGCCCGACGAAGCAGCCGGACTGGACGCCGGACCGAACGCCAGATCGGATGACGGTGGCGATCTTTTGGCGACCGAAGCTGGGCCGGACGCCGGATCGGGTGAGGGTGGCGATCTTTTGGAGACCGAAGCTGGGCCGGACGCCGGATCGGGTGAGGGTGGCGATCTTTTGGAGACCGAAGCAGGGCCAGGCGATGGACCAGACGCAGGCTCAGACGCGGGGGTCGGCGATGGACCAGACGCAGGCTCAGACGCGGGGGTCGGCGATGAACTAGAGACCGAATTTCTCGAGTCCGCCGATGAAACTAACGTTGACGCGGACGAATGCAAAGGCAAGAGCTTGAGCTTCCTCGCTGCCGTTAGTCGGGCGTCGGCGGGCGGTCACCTCACGATGTGTCCCCTCGTCGCCCCTGAGAATTCCGAAGAGCATCGCCGCTTATGCGCTCGCCTCGAGGTATTTAGGAACTGCCAAAATCGCAGGTGCCCCTTCTGGCAAGAGCTCCAGCCTTTCTGCGAGTTGCCGCAGGGTGACTTCGCGCTGCTGACGCTCATCGAGTACCCCAGCGCCCGAGGCTCCTTGGTCGTCCTGGGTCTCCTCGCGCCTCGGGAAGTGCGTAGCTCCTCTGAGAGCCACTTGAGCATCGAGCTCGTGCGCGTGTACGAGGCTGCACCCGATTGGGACATGGTGCAGGCAGACGTGACGCCGTTGCTGGACGGATCTCGCCACGGATTCACGTGGAGAGGAGACCGACTTCTCTGGCGAACTGACAATGGGCCAGATCCTGCACTCCTCTTCCGTGAAGAATGGGACAGGCAAGGACGCACCATACCTCCGCTGAGCCTCTGCTCTGAGCAGGACTTGCCGGAAGGATCTCGCACGCAAGTCAAGGTCGTACGGCAAGACTTCTTCCGAAAGCTGGCACACTTCCCTGCGCTCCACAGAGCGTTCCTGTTGGGCGGAACCACGGCCGTCTTGACGGTCGAAGCGAAAAGCCATTCGGACGCGACGCTTCCCTTCTCGACGTCCGAAAGGGTGAAGGTGCGACACTTGTTCTTGTCGATGTCGTTCGACTTGACTCGTCGTTCGGAAGTCCCTTCACAGCATCGGTCGGTCTTGCAGCGCCTGCGCTTCTCGCGCAAACTTGGGGAAGCGCAAGCGTTGAGGTACAGCAGCGACGTAGTGCTGCTCGCCTTGGTACCGGTGGACGGAGACCGCGAGCACGGCATCGTCGAATGTCGCCCTCTCCACAAAGACAGGATATATTCGTACGCGCCCCCGCTGACCGTGGGAAGCGTCGACGCTGGCTTGGACTTGAAGCTGAGCGATCCGGCCGACCAGCTGCTGCGAAAGTGGCAGCTCGAGGAAGTTGGCCGCGATGAATTCAGAATCCTCGAGCAAGCGGGCGGGCGCAGGTGGTTGGCTCCACCGACGGGATCTCCGGCCTTCTCCCGCCTGTCTCTCAGCGATGAAGGATCGATCTTCACGCTCCACGCGCCCAGCAGAGGCTCCCGCTTCGAGCTGGAGTGCGGAAACTATCGCACCACCTCTCTAATTCTCGCGTCAGGTCAGGAGCCGATTGACCTGCGCATCAGGCATGGGAGAAACTCTTACTGCTGCTCCCGGGTAGACGACGGAGTGACGCACTGGTTCATCTTTCCGCTGCAGTGGATCCAAGAACGGCTGAAGGAGATTCAACGGCTGAGGGAGACTCAACGGCTGAGGGAGCCGGAGCCTCCACTGCTGACGGTGCACAAGCTGGATGCTCCGCTACCGACAGCGACTCGTTCTGCAGGCGTCCGAGCGGTTGCCAAAAGGCGCACTGCTCGGACGCGACTTCGCTGACGTCTCGAAAAGACCGCCAAAAAAACGCTCTGAGGCGTTCTGGAGGTGTGGAAAGTGTTTCCTCACGGATTACTCGCCGTCGTTGTGAATGGCAACGCACCGGTCAGACGTGCATCGTTCGATACCAAAAAGTACGATGCGCTTGCAACTGGGGCCGGTGGTCTATGAATTTTCAGATGGCTTCTGAGTGACCTCGCTCGAGTGTGTGCAGTGCGTCGGCTCTAAGCTCGTAGATTTACTTGCTTTTCCCGAAGCCATGTCCGCTCTTCAAGACGACGAGCTGCCAGAAGACGCCCCTCTCGAGATTCAGAACGCGGTCGCCAGGTGCGAAGAAGCGCTTTGGATGATGCATCAGTGCCAGTCGAGCCTCCCGGCGTCGCTGCAGCGCGAGCTCTCCGACTCGAGCTTCGACGCGAGCATGTCGCCTGCCGACCTCGCGCTGCAGGAGCGGTACATGGAGCTCCTACCCCCGACGCTGCGGCGGCACCTCGAAGCCTCTCCCCGCTTTCGTGAGGGGTGGCTGTCCCCGGAGGACTTCTCGCTCATGAGCCTGGGCATCCCGCCTCGCGCCGACCGGCCGCAGGGGGTCGTCGACTGGCTCTGGTACCGCGAGAGCTTCCGCGGCTTCCCCGTGAAGTGGCGGCGGGCCTTCGCGGAGGACCCGCCTATCTACGACGCCACGATGCTGCTGCGCGTGCTCGTCGACTCGCTTCGGTGCGGCGAAGCCTGCTGGTCCGAGGAGCTCCCGACGCAGCGCGATTTCGCAAGGCTGCTGAAGCACGGCACGCCGGCCTGGCAGCGTCACGTGCTGCAGGAGGCGCGCTGGGCGCCCCTGAACGGCGCCCTGCTGGTGACGGAACCTGGCATGGACGTGCTCATGAAGGTGGCGCCGCTGGCTCTGCGCAGGAAGCTGGGGATGGCTGGCCCGGAGGACACGGACGCGGAGGACCTGCTGCTCTGCCGTTCCTTCGACGGTCGGAAGATGTGGGTCCTTCGGGGCTACGACGAGAGCGAGCAGTGCCACTTCGCGATCACGGACCTTGCACGCGTGCTGCGCTTGTCGCACAAGAGCCTTCGCAAGCTCCGGCGAGAGCTCCCGCTGGCAGTGGTGATGGAAGGCACATCTCCTCCTCCCGGCTTCTTCGGAGGAGAGGACGAAAGCCCCCCTAAGCCCGCCCCGAGGGCAGCTCCGCCGAAGGTGTCAAAGGCGCCTCTCGCCGCGGCCGAGGGGGCCGAGGCGGACGCGGCCGAGGGGGGCGAGGAGGACGCGGCCGAGGGGGGCGAGGAGGACGCGCGCCTCCAGGCCGCCATTCGCGAGGCCAATGAGGCGGCCCGCCGCCAGCGGCTGGAAAGACGGGGCAAAGCCGGTATGGCTAGTCGCGCCTTCTTGGGGGTCGAGCCTATCCGCGCCGAGACCCCGACCGCACCTCTCCGTCAAGCGGCGCCTGCGGCGAAATCGAAGTCGCGCTGCAAGCCGAGCCGCAAGGTCGACCCGCGTGAAGCCGAGCGAACGGCCGCCTTCCTTCGCGAATGCCAGCCGGCCATCGCGGCGGCCAAGCTCGTGGACGAAGTGGTATGCGAAGACGTCCTTCCCGAGATCGAGCGGAAGCTGCGCCGCAGCCTCGTCGCTGCGCGCCGGCGCGAAAAGCGCTCGGCGCGGGCCGAAGCCGTCGCGGCCGGCCGCAGGAGGGCTCAGGATCTTTTGCTAGGTTGACGAGCGGCCCAGAGTCCATAACCCCTACGCCTCCGAGGAAAAACAAGAAGGGCGCTATCTGCACAGACAATCGCACTTGATCTTGTTAGTATCTGGCCAGGCGGCATCGAGCGCCGCTAAACCCTCATCGCGTTGTTTCTTCTGCGTTGCGTCTGTGTCTAACTTGTTGATGTAGTCGGTGATAAGCGCGTCGTCGACGAAAGGTGACCCTTTGTTGCACCAGTTCCAGTGGTCATCCGGATACTGGCAAGAACCAAAAAAATTCTTCCAGCCTTGACATACTCCAACGTCGTCTGCTGAAAGTGAATCCAGATATTCTTGTTTTGATTCGTAGAAACACTCTTCTGGAGTCACGCACGTTCCAGTTCTTTTACAGCAGATGAGAGAAGGATGAGGGCAGGAATCGTCCTCGCAGGCAATCCCCATGCGTGTTTGTAGAAACTCCGAGAAAAGATTCTTCTTCTGAGTGGTGGCTCACCCGACTCCCACCTTCCAGAAGGATTCCGTCGAGCTCAAAAACGCAGAGACCTGATCCAGGCGCTGTAGCACGCGAGGCTGTGGTTCTTGCTCAGGGAGAGCCAGTTGAGGTGAAAGCGCTGCGCGGTCCCCGAGGGGCTGTACATGAAGGGCGACGCGGGCCGCTTCCAGTCGGGGCACACAGACGGGGGCAACGACGGGACGACGTCGGCCTCGTTCTCGACGCGAACGTGCGAAACGCCTCGCAGGCTGGCGGCGAAGCGCTCGTTGCCCACGCGCGGCGTGCCGTAGGTCACGGCGACAACGTCGGACTCTGGCAGCCTCGCCTTAACCCCTCGAGCCAGCAGCAACGCCAGTGCGCCGCCGAGGCTGTGGCCCACGAAGAGGAGCGTCCGCGGCCGCTCCCGCCCTACCGCGCCAAGGATCTCGGGCGCGAGATCCTCGTAGTCGAGCTGGTAACCCCGGTGCACCCACTCACCCTCGGAGACCTCGACCTGCGCGAAATCGAAGTCGTCGCGCAGATCAGTGAGGCCGCGCAGCGCCACGGCCATGCAGTCTTTGGTCGACACCGCCCAGGCCATGCACGGTCGGTTGGGGCGGTCGACGCGGAGCACGACCCTCGCGCCAGGCGGCGCCCGCGCCGCAGCCTGGTTGATGTTGGCGTTGCTCAGGAGGTTGATGGCAGAACGGTGGAAGTCGTAGTTCTCCGCGCGGATGGGGCAGAGGTCCTGAGGAGGCAGAACGAGCGCCTCCTCAGGGTCGTAAGAGGCGGGGCACCAGATGGCGTGGCACCGGAGTCTGTTCTCGTAGGCGGTGCGCACCACCCACAGCTCCTTGTAGATCCAGAGCAGACCCGCCACGGCCAGCAGCGCGGCGAGCACGACGAGCATGTTGGCGATGGGCGTCACCATGTAGCTTTGTTGCAACGCCCGCACATTCTTGCGTCGAGTCAGCAGAGGCTCGCGCGCAAAAGTAGCGCGAACGCGGCGACGAGCACGAGCGCCAGCGCCGACGCTAGAGCTCCTTGCGAGCGGGGCGCTCCCAGCCACCTCCCGCGCACCACGGCGCGCCACGCGGAGGCGCCGAGAGCCAGCAGACTCGCCGCGAGGAGGAGCAGCCCCAGGAGCGCCGACCACGCCGAGGGGCAAAGGAGTAGATTTGAATCGCATCGCCAGGCCTGCAGCACGCTGAGGCCGACGCCGGCGCAGAGGACGAGCAGCGCGAAGGTGCACGCCGAGTCGGAGGCGTCGAAGACTCCGAGGCCTGAGCGGGAGTGCATTTCCAGAAGCGGTTCCCGGAACGGCAAGCGCCCCTGGAGAGAGTGACGTTCTCGGGAGCAGTCCGTTTCGGTCAAAGGTCTGTAGGACTGTGAAAGCGCGCGAGTCGAGCGTGGGTGCCAGTGTGGAAACTTTGAACGCGGTCCGGTGATCTCCGAGAGTCCTGGAGCAAGACCGTGCTTGAGGAACGTGTGCAGGCCTGTAGAAAAGCGTGCGTTCACACATGCGGACGCCAGTGTGAAAACTTTGAACGCGGTCCGGCGATCTCCGAGAGTCCTGGAGCAAGACCGTGCTTGAGGAACGTGTCGAGGCCTGTAGAAAGGCGTGCGAGTCCACACGCGGACGCCAGTGTGAAAACCTTGAACGCAGCGCGGTGACCTTCGAGCGCGCTCGAGGAGAGCGCGTAGGCCTGTGGAGATCAGCAAGCGCCTTTGAAGGTCTGACGAAAGATCCAAAGCGAATCTAAAGATGGACTTGGCCGCAGATTACTGTCATAGATCCCTGATCGTCATGAGCAGAGACTTCAACCGCCAGGTATTCTCAAATCCTGAGACGGGGTACCCCTACATCGGTCTCCTGTTGATCTCGCGTCAGCCGAACGTGTCCAGCAGGCTCGTCTTCGCCGCGGGGCTAGAATGCGCGCCTTCCGACGCGATCCTCAAGAGCTACGGCGAGATCGCCGAGCGGAAAGGAGGCACAAACCTCCCCCTGAAATGGGACGGGAGTCGAGCGTCCGTGAGCGAAGTCGAGGACATGAGTGCACAGGAGTCCGCGAACAGACCCAAGCTGCTCAAGAACTGCACCTTCTTGGCCATAAGCTTCGCGTTTGCGTGCACAGGGCAGCCAGGAGCGCGTGTCTACTCGGACGCACGAAGCGAGCAGAGTGGCACTCACCGGTTCCTCGTGTTGTTAGCTCGTGGTGCAGACGACGAAGACTGGAGTTTGTTCGTGGCCGACACGGCACGCGACACGGACCAAGCCAGGCTCCTGGCTTACATCCTCGCGCAGCTCGAAAAACATCTTCCGGAAGTTCGCGTACAGGAGCACGGGCCCAGTCCGTGGCTTCCCATATCGACTCCGAACTTTGCCACCCTCAAATACCGAGGAGGGGGGCTCTGTTTTTACGGACCGTGTGCCGACCTGTTGATGGTGGGATCCATGATCGAAAAGAACGAGCGCGTTGCCACAGGCCTGCGACTCCTGCAAGTGGTCTCGCAAACGACTGCTTCTGTGCCCGATCAGCATTACTTCCAGGTGGCCAAGAACGCCATCGTCAGCCTGCTCACTCCCCCAGGAGAAGCTGCGCCCGTCACTTCTTCCGGCGCTCGGAGCGCTGTCGTTCTGGCTAACGCATTGCCCTTGATCCAGAAAGTTCCTTGGCGGTGGACCCCGAGCAGTCGAGGGTCGACAGCTCCGACCTACCCGCAGGTGACGCACGCAGTCCTGGATCCATCGAGAATCGAAGAGAGGAGACAAAAAAGAGTGAAGCGGGCCGAAGAGGGCGTCCGTCTTCGGATGAGCTACAAGCAGCCGAAGCTCGGGGAGTAGCCGGCTTCCGTCGTAGCGTCAGGCGAAGCGGGAAACCTTGCAACCCACATACCTCTTTGTGGCTTCAGCTTTCTAAACCCACATTTCCTTTTTCAACCTTCTCTGCCTCTGTCGCCATGGGGAAGCGAGCAGCCAGCCAGGTCGACGCCACAGCCTCGGGGTCCGGGGATGGCGAATGCAAGCGCAGAGCTACCGTTGCGTGGAGCATCGAAAAAGCCACGGAGGCTCTAGCCACTGTGAGGCTTACTCTGCCAGGCAACGATGGCCTGCGGAGGGTCGGCAAGAACTCTCTGGCAGAGGCCATCCGCGGCTCCAGCACGACCGGTCTCGACACATGGAAGAATGTGATGCGGAGGGTCTGTGCGCTGCCTGTGCCGGAGACAACGAAGTGTGCTCTTGAACAGAGCTCGCATCAAGCTGACGTCTTCGAGGCCCACGACGTTCCGCTGGCTATCCACAAGCTTCTGGGTGCGAAGGAAGCCCTGGTGTGGTTCCTCGATCAGGACTTCGTCGCCGAGGTTAAAGCGCTGGTGACCAGGTGCGGCTCCTCTGACTTCTCGAAGCTAGAGGAGGCGATATCAGCAGTGGAGGCTGTGCTCCGTGACAGGGAGGAGCAGATGGCAGCCTTCCAAGTCCCAGCGCTGCGCGAAGAAGCCGCCACTGCGAGCATGCGCCTTCACAAGACCGAAGAAGGCTGCGTCCTCATCTCCGTGCACGACGAGATCAAGTGGTTGGGGCTGGACGATGACGGCAAGCACAACGAATGGACGCACTGGCTCTGTGCTTCTCTCGGAGCTTATCTGGAGGGATGGGATCGTTCCTTGCCAAGGGATTGTGAATACCCTTGCCTCAAATACATCAAGCTGTCTGGCGAATCGAATCCGACGCCCATGGGCGACGTGATATGCTTCCGGCAAGTGATCTTCCTGTGCATTCGCAAGTCCAGGCTGGCCGGGGATCTCGCCCAGAAGGCGCTGGAAGTCTATGCGCGACATGTCGTCGGGGACCGCCGCCTGGATGCTGAGAGGGCTGCCAACGCGGCCTCTGCGCCCAGAGAGGCCAGGGCATTCGTGCTGGGTCTCGAGGAGGCTGTTCGCCAGGACCACGAGCACAAGGAGTTAGTGAAGAGCTTCCCCGGAGCAGATGCATCAGAAGCGCAGCCTCTTCCCTTACAAAAGAGGAAAGGCATCGCATCCCCAGCAACGGTCCTGCCAAACAAAAGGCAATGCAAGGCCTTGGATGAGGCGCTTCTAGATTGGGAGAAGGACTTGCATGTGGCTGCCGATGAGGTGCAGGGCGTGAAGGCACAGTTCACAGCCCTGCTGCACATCGAAATGCAGAAGAAGAATCTTCCAGGCGGCACTCGTGTGGGAGGGTTGGTCACGAGGCCTCCCTTGCGTTTCAAAGAGTTGGCGCTTGCCGCAGTCTCTGCATACAGGCAACTCTACACAAACGGTGTGCAGGGGCGAGTGCAGCAGAACAGACACTCGCAGGACGCGGCGGCTTCTCAGAGACCCGGGGGTCTCGAGGCTTCGACGGATGGGCGACGGCAGCATGTTGAGAGTGGAGAGGTAGCTCCTCTTCCAGTTGGAGAAGAGGATGATGAGTGGCATGAGCAACTGGCGGCTGCTCTCGAGGAAGACTTGGAGGAAGACGACAACATCTTGAAGGTCTCCGAGGTCATGCGGGCCGCTGGCGTCAGTCGCGCCGTGTGGCTTCCCTTCAGGAGCGACCTCTCCAACAAGCTCTTGGCGCTCAAGTGCGAGCAGACCCAGGGAGCCTTTGCAGAGCGGCGACCGGAGGTGGTGGGTGGTGGCATTCCTGTCTCCGTGCACAAATACAAGAAGAGCCAGGACTGGCCGTTGGCCTGGGAGGCAGTCCGGAAGACGCAGCACCTCTACCAGAAGAGGGTCCGTGAGTGCCTGGAAGCCTTCTATCATGTTGCAGGGATTCCTCTAGACCCCTCGATCGCAGACCTTGCTCGTCGAGTCGCAGAGGCTCTGCGTACTCGTTGACTCTTCTTGATCACGGCTTACACGCCAAAGATGACAAAACAGTTCGCATCATGCCAGTCCCTCGAAAAAAAAAACGTGCTCCTTGGAGACATGTCTAGACCACTCATTCATAGTCCTTCGCAGCAAATATGCTGGAGAAAGAGCGCTTTTGTATCCGAAGACTCTGTTCTTGTATTTAAAGCATATTAGGTTTCAACGTGTCTGGCATTCTCTTGTGGAGTCGAACTCATCAGCTTCTACATAGCTTCGTTACATCAAGATTCGAAGAACAGAGAAGAAAAAAAGTGAAGTGGGCCGAAGAGGGCGTCCGCCTTCGGATGAGCTACGACGCACACACGCACGCACGCACGCACGCCCGTTCACGCCGCAGCTTTTGTGTTCAAGCCTAGCTTTTGCGAGTCCCCCCTTCTCGGCCATGGCCGTCTTGGACAGGAACGTCGAGCCGCCCTCGGTGCACTACGCCGACGTGCGCTCGCTGGTGCTGGGCGACGGCGAGCCGCCCGACTTCTCTCCCACGCAACGCGGCCACCGGGAGGCCACTCGGCGATTCCGCCGCCTGCTGCTCGAGGGAGCGCAGCTCTTCGGCGCCGTCAAGCACCTACCCGAGCCGCAGACGCACTGCAAGTGCGGCCTGGGCGTGCGCTTCGCGCAGGAGGCGTGCCTGGAGGCGCTGCTGCACGAGCAGGCCACCGGCGAGCCGACGTCGCTTGCAGAGGTCTGCTCCGCGCTGGGCCTGGGATATCCTTACTGCTGCCGCAGCTGCGCCTTCGGGCAGCTCGATCTGCTCGAGGTCTGGTCCTGGCTCTACCGCCTGCCGGAGGAGGCGCCGTACCCGCTGGGCTGCCACCCGGCTTTGGACTTCGCCGGGCAGACGCTGCGGCGCCTGCCGTTGCTGCCCCTGTCTCCTGCGACGCAGGCCTGGACGGCCACCGAGGGGCCAGGCGCTCGCACCCAGAAGGAGATCTACGTGGCCCTGCGGCGGCTCCTCGGCGTGCCCGTGTGCAGCCGCAGCCGGGACTTGGGAGGCGTGCAGGTGAGCGTGCGACAGACCCTCCAGTCGCTCGGGCGCCCCCGCCAGCTGCAAGGCGGCGAGACGCTGGTGCCGGCGAGGGTCCGCGTCAGCCTGGTCTTCGACGGAGAGGTCGTGGAGCTTCCGGGGCTGTGGCCAGCGTCGCCCTTCCCCTACTGCCGCAAGGGAGCGCTGCCCTCGGTGCGCGGCCGAGCCGTGGACGTGCGCCTCTGCGCTGAGCCAGCGTGCAACGAGGTCTTCGTTCTGCAGGGCTCGGAGGAGCCAGTGGCCTTCGTACACAGCTGCCGACCTGGAGGCCCCGTGCGCAGGCTCTCCGTGCGCTTCACGAGCGACTGGGAGGTGCACGTGCCCGCCGACCCGCCGGCCCTTCCCTCCCTGGAGCAGACGCTGACGAGCCGCCGGCCGCGCGCGCGGTCGCAGGCGTGGGTGCCCATGGGCACCTGGCTGCACTGGCTGGCTGAGGCGAGCGGAGAGCCGCTGCCGTCACTGCGCAGCGAGCTCATGCGGCGCGTCGGGGAGCGCCTGGCCCCCTTGCCGCCCGCTCCCGAGCCCAAAGACGCCCTGCCGCAGTCGCAGGCCTGCTGGAGGCTGGACGACGTGCTGCCGCACGCGGCCGATCGACGGATGGACGTGCTCTCCGAACTCATGGCCGAGCTTCTCAAGGTCAAGCTGGGCATGGCTCCTCCGCGTCAGGCGCACGACACCAAGGCGTACCGGCAGCGCTCCTCGGTGTGGGAGCGGGAGTTTCGAAAGCACCTGGCTCGGACGGCAGACGCCGCGCTGCAGGCGGCTGGTCACGGCGGAGCGGGTCGCCTGGATCTGCAGGAGGACCAGGACCTCGACGCGCTGGACGACCCGCTGGATTTCTTCGCCTCAGAGGCCGAGGCTTGCGACTACGCCGACGCCTGCTCGCTGCTGGACGGGCGCTCGCGGCTGGTGACGCGCCGCAGCGGCTCCAGCTGCGCCGTCTGCGGAGGGCCTTGGGGGCCGGGCTGCTGCCTGGGCCGCACGCTGGGCGTCGGCTACCACGTCTTCGTCGCCGTTTCGCGTCGAGGCCAGGCTGACCCGCGAGGGGGGCGTCGGAACCTCGCGCTGGCGACGGCCGCGCGCCTGCGGGCAACGCCGAGGGAGCTGGATCGCGTGCTGCTGGGCCAAAGCAAGCAGCTCAAGGTGCAGGTGGCGGGCCCGGTGCTGGCGACGCTGCGCGAGACGGGACGAGGCAAGGCGACCCGCCGCTGCACGGCGCCCGTGCCGGAGCAGCACGACGTGCACGTGGACAGCCTGGCGGTGAGCGACGGCGGCGGGTCGCACACGGTGCACCTGCGCAGCTGCGGGCGAGTGCTGTGCGCCTTGACGCCGAGGGCGCTGGCCGCGCTGCGGGCCGAGCTCCTGCGACTGCAGCTTCCAGAGGGCGCCGCGGAGCTGCGACTGCACGGCGAGCGGCTGGGTCGCTTCCCGGAGGAGGCGCTGGGCGAGACGCTGAGGGCCCTTCGCTTCGCCGTGGCGCGCGCGGCGCTGGCCTCCGGAGACCTGGAGGTGCTCTACGACGCGGTCGCGACGCACCGCTGGGAGGGATCGCGGCTAGTGGCCGAGGTCCTGGCGCACGGCGGGGCCATGGCCATGGCGGTGCGCGCACGGCCCGAGGCTCCCCCGCCGGGGCTCTCCTACCAGGACCTCTTCGTGCAGGGCTACCTGGTGCACGTGGTGCCGAACGAGTTCCTCTGCCTGCGCGACCCCGGCGCGCCCTTCGTGGCGGACGGGCTCACCTTCGGCTTGCTGGACGAAGACCTCATGTGCAGCCCCAAGCTGCTGCAGACGCCGCACGGCTTCGGCCACTGCATCCGCGTGGACTACGTGCGCAAGGGCGTGGCGCACGGACTCACGGCCGCGCCTCTGCGCTGGGACGAGCCGTCGGCCTGGTCCTTCCAGACGCTGGGTAACTCCGTCTGCCGCCCAAACCCTCGAGGCCTGCCGACGCTGGGCGCGGGCGCGATGGGCACGACCGAGCTCGCAGGCTGGGCGCTGGACTACGGCGGGCAGCTCCAGGAGGACTCCTTCGGCGTGAACCCGGGCTGGTTCCGCAACGAGTGGAGGCGCCGCGTGGTGGAGCTGCGCACGCGCTGGAGGCCGGCGGCCGAGGCGCAGGAGCCCGACGAGAGCCTCGACGCGCGCGGCTTCTCGTCGCCGGGTCGCTTCGTCGCGGCGCAGGAGGACCTCTACCGCTGGAAGCGCACAGGAGAGCGGCTTTTGGCGCCGCGAGATTGCTGGGTGCTGCGCTCGGACGAGGAGAGGCGGGGGCCGGCGCTCCGCGGCGTCTTCCGGGTGCTGCTGCGAGTGCGCGCCGGCGCCGGCGACAAGTTCCTCATGGCCTTCCAGAAGTTCTGCGCGGTGCCGCTGGAGCGGCCGCTCTGCACCGTGGCCGGCGCGCTGGCGGGCCTGCTCAACTCTCCCTCCATCTCCAGCCGCAACTCCGAGAAGGTCTTCGTGGAGGGTTTCGTCTCGCACCTGGCGCTGGCCCTGGGAGTGAGCTACCACCGGCGCGCCGCAGCGAGCGAGGTGCTGGACGAGGTGCAGCGCCTGCTCTGCGGCGAAGCTTGCTCCATGCGGCGCCTCGCCGAGCTGCGGCGCGCGCAGCCCGGCGCGTCCCTGGGATGCCTCACGCAGGCCGTGGAGCTGCGCACGGGGCGGCATGTGGGCTCCGTGCTGACGCTGCCCCACACGTTCTACGCCGCCAAGCAGAACGGCGAGGAGCGCGCCAGCTCCTGCCGCAGCAAGGTGGACCGCCTCTGGTTCGACCTCATGGGGGACCGAGGCTTCGCCCCGGCCGTGCGCAGCGCTGCGTCGGTGTGCTCCGAGTGCAACAGGGTGGGCCCGTGCAGTCACGACGCCCCGAGGTGCGCGGTCGCGCTCAGCCAGCGCACGGCCTCGGCGGACGCCTGCCTCCGCGCCATGGGTTCCGGGCTGCGAGTCTCGGTGGGCGACAAGACGCTCCCCCACTACTCCCTGGTGGTGCCCGCGGCGCCTGAGCCGGAAGCGGCCGCCGCCGCCCGACAGGATCTGCTGCGCGTCACGAGCGTGCCCGACGCGGCCGCGTGGCGTCTGGCGCCCGTCGGCGAAGGGCGCTGGAGCACGGGCGTCGGTGCCGGCGCCCAGATCGTCCTGGACCTGCTGCTGGCGGACGCCTCGAGGCGCGGGAGGGCCGGCTTCCTGTGCAAAGGCGAGACGCACTGCGCCCTCTTCCGCGAGGCCCCCTCGGCGGCAGATCTCGCCCGCTTGGCCGGCAACGTCGAAGCCTGGGCTGCCGCGACGGCCCGAGCGCCGCCCTCGCCAGCCCGCGGCGGCCTCGACCTGGAGTTACCGGAGGAAAACGCCCCGGAGGCGCTGGCGGCGCTGCGTTGGGGCGCCGAAGTGCTGGCCGTGAGACGAGCCGTGCTGCTGGAGTGCCCTCGCGAGCTTGCCTTGACGGTGCTGAATCGCAGCTACGCCCGGTACGAGGACTGCGCGGAAGTGACGCTGGCGACCTGGTTGCGGCGCAACCTGCACCGCGAGACCCTGCGGCACACGCTGGAGCGCCTGCCGCTGAGCCCTGAGGCCGAGCGCGGGGCGCCGGACGTGGTGGAGCTGGAGCTGCGCGGCGACGCGCCCGGCAGGGTCCTCTACTCTACGGACCTCTTCGTGGCGGGCACGCAGACGCGCCTCTTCGGCATGGCAGTCGCGCTGGGTCCCAACCCCTGGGCCCGCGGCTGGCTGGAGCGCGAACGGTCCATCGGAGGCTTCAAGGTACAGCTCGTGCGCGCGCGTCCCTGCGCCGACGCCGCCACGCTCTGGCACATGGTGGACCGAGGTGAGCGGGACCTGGCGCCCCTGGTGTCGGCCTCGCCGGCGCTCGTGGCCGTGTGCTCGCCGGCGCCCGTCTACCGCGTGCGCAAGTTCCGCGGCATGCCCCGGAACCTGCACTGCTGCCGCTACGGCTGCTTCTCCCAAGGACGAGGACGGGTGGAGTCGCTCGTGGAGGAGCGCTGCGACGACTGCGGCGACTGCAAGGCGGAGGACCTCGAGGACCTGGCGGACGCTCGCAAGGGCCCCGTCCTCATCGAGCGCAAGCCAGGTGTGCTGCGCCTGCGCTGCGCCACCAACGAGGGCCTCGACGACGGGGCGCCGCGACCCGAAGCGGGACCCGAGCACCTGCCGCCGGGCGTGCGGCGCCTCCTGGGCCACGACACACCGGAGGCGCACGCGGCTCGGGCTCGTCGAGCCCTGGACCTGCTTCTGGAAGCCGCCAGGGAGTTGGCTGCGACGCTGCTGAGAGGAGGGTCTTAGGAAAAAACGAAATTAGTCTTTTGACTCGCAATTGCAGGAGCTGGAAAAAAAAGCTGTATGAGCAACTGCCCCTCCGTGACCTGCGGTGGATGGAAAACCCCGGAGAATTCTAGAGTGCTGCTCAATGATATAAACATAAGGGTATCCACGGTAGAGCCCGTTCAATGTTCTGGATCTGTCTACACCGCCAAAGGAGAACTGGACAGGTACTCGTGCGACTGCAGCAAACAGGACGGCATATTCATAACGACGTATCAGGGGGGGTCTTTTGAGTCGACGCTAACGTCGTCCGGGAACGAACTTCAAATCAAAATTGAATCTCAAATTGTGTCCGAAGCAGATGTATAAATGCCTGTGCTCCAACACTGCTTCGGTGCGCCCTCTCGTTGACATCGGTACGTATGAGCCGTTTCCTATGTTTGACGACAAGACGCGCGGCACGGTGGTGACTATGTTTTCTCACGATCCCATGTGACTGCGCGCGCACTCACTCGGCTCTCGTCGTCGCAGCCCTTTTTAAGCTTCGAATAACACTGGTGAACTCTCTCCGATGGCGACCTTCGGTCAAGCTCGAACCCTGTGGATGTGCTGCAGAAGCGGCAAGTCCAAAATCCTCACGTGCGCGGCGCTGGGCTTGCACTCCAACCTGCCGGGTCTGCGCGACCACCAGAGAGAGGCGGTCGCCTTCGCGGAGGTCGAAGCGCAGGTCGTCCACGACCGGCGTCGAGCCCTGCTGGTCTTCTCGAGTAAGTGTCTCCTGGAGCAGTACCGAGACTCCGAGCTAGAACCCTTCGAAGCGCGCCGCGAGTGTCAGGTTCTGGCGGTCTACTCCAACGCGTCGCTGCTGACGGAGCTGGACGTCTGCCGAGAGTTGCTGGTCCTCCGCTGCTAGTCCTCACGACGTACGCTAGCCTGCACAAGGTCGACAAGGCGTTGAAGCGCGCCCGCGCGTCCGTTGCGCCCGTCGACTTCACGGCCGCGTGCTTCGACGAGGCGCACAACCTGCACACTCGCTCGAGGAAGCTCTTTTGGCAGTTCGCTCCGATCAGCGAAGGAACCGCAGCAGACGCAGAAGAGGACGCCGAAGAAGGCACAGAAGAGGACGCCGAAGAAAGCACAGAAGACGGCGGCGAGCAAGACGTCCAGTTGAGCGGCGCCGTCTTCGCGAGCCTCTAGCCCTGGAGGGTCTACGCCACGGCCACGCCTCGCGAAGCCATGCGACGGCACCCGGATGTGTACGGCCACGAAGAAGAGGACTGGTATCGCTTCCGCTACATCGACCTGCTCCGCTCCCAGGACCCGCTCCAGCCGATGGTGAAGCCCTTCGACCTGAGCATCAGCGTGGGCGGCGTGCCTGAGACCGCGGCCCGGAGCGCGGAGTTCTTCGATTGGGTCTCGATCCTGAGACAAATCTCCACGGAGCGCGACAGGGTGAGGCGGGTCATGGTGTACCTGAGCCTGGCGCTGGAGGGCGAGGAAATGCGCGCCCGTTCCGCCGAGCACTTCTCCAGCCAAGAGCACCGGCTCTGGGCGCAAGCCCTCGCGTATCTTCACGACCGGCGAGAGGCCACCTGCATCGACGCCTCCGACCTCGTGGTGATGCACGCAAACGGGAGCATGCGCCCCTGCGACGTGCGCAAGGTCAAGGACGACTTCAACGTCGCGCCCGCGGACGACAAGATCCACGTGCTGTGCAGCTGCCAGGTCTTCGCCGAGGGCATCACGCTGGAAAGGGTGGACCTCACGCAGAAGACACAGCGCCTCTACCAGAAGAGGATCCGCGAGTGTCTCGAGAAGATCTACCGGGCCGCTGGAGGTGTAGTCCCAGACGCAGGCATCTCGGAGCTCGCTCGACGTGTGGATGCCGCGTTGCGCCTAACAAGCCATCTCAAAAAGACGGACTCGCCCAAAATATGCTCTGATGTGTGTTGGAGAAGAGCTTTGAAGGTGATTCCTCACCAAGGACCTGGAGGGGTCATTCCTCATTAATATCTGCTGGTTCAACCGAATCTGGAAGTTCTGCCTGTGTCGCGTTCCTCTTGCGACCTTTCTTCAACATCACCACTGCCAGGTCAACACAAAACGTCCAGGGGACACTTCAGTTTCGATGAAGATATGCTTCACAGGGTCCTGAGGAAATTCAGGAGTAAGCGATGTCCTGGAAAAGAGTGGTTCCGCATCTCATCTCAAGAAGCTGAGGAAATTCAGGAGTAAGCGATGTCCTGGAAAAGAGTGGTTCCGCATCTCATCTCAAGAAGCGGAAGCACGTATCTCTAAAACTTTGCTTCGCAGAAGACTTCGGTCTCCAAGAAAAAGATGTGGTGCGACCAGCCTTCCTAACACCTCGCCTGCAGCCATGTAAAGACCAATCACTAAGCTGAGAGGGCAAAGTGTGAAGCTTGTTGTACTTTTAGCCATGCCCCCAAAGAGGAGCTTCGAAGCTGCGCCTGCTCTGGTTACCCATGAGGAGCTGATGGCTGGCGTTTTTCTCCTCTTGCTGGCCCCAGCTAGTCTGCGCTGCTCCTGGTCTTGAGAAAATCATCCTTGCGAACTCCTGCGACCCAGGTTTCAACTGGGAAGTCCGCAAGCCCAAAAAAAAAACAAAGTAAATGAAGCGCTCTGCATCGCAGGCTATGACGTCTCCTTCTGAAAGCTTAACTGGAGGCGGAGCCAGTCAGTCTGCCTACAGTCAAATTTTTAAGCAAATACACCTCCAAGGATTCGCTCCACTCCACAGCTGCAAGGCAGTCATCGTGTATGCGAAGACACCTTCTCATGCTGCCAAGACCACTTTCTCCCCCCAGGGGATCTACCTGGACGAACCCCAGTTAAGCCGTCTAGCGTATTGGGAGTGCACACCAACGAGCCTCGAGGACCAGGCAGAAGTTCTGAGTGAAGCTTTCGAGAAGCTAGCGTTTAGAGAGATGCCTGGTGCCAGTGCGTTCAAGATTAAGTTCTGGATGGGTGGTATCCCAGCGCTGAAGTATTCTAAGAAGTCTGATGGAGAGGATCGACGTTTGACATTCAACCTTGTAGATGAAGAGGATGATACTCATACTCAGGTTCTGTACGCGGCGAGATTCGAGGGCATCCCAGGACTGCGGAGGTTCCACTCAGCTGGCATCACAAGGACACCCGCTTCTCCTCGCAATTATGCCGTGCCCAGCTTCTCGGGCATGCCCTCAAGAGCTGTCACAGAAGAGGAGAATAGGTTAGTCTTGGATAGCATTTCCAAATGGGCTGTGAATAATTTTGGTTTCGGGCATGAAGGTACCCTCACGATACATGGCAGAGAGCCAGGAGACTACAAAGGGTTTCAGAAGGCTTTGGTCAAGTTTCTGAAGATCCCTCGAGGTCTCAGCATGGTCGACCAGGCTTCTTCTTCCGAGGACCGGCGGCTGAAGGACATTCAAGAGGCAGCTGAAATTGCTCGGAGGATGGAGCGCAGAAAAATGTTGAGAGCAAGACGATCGCAGTGAGCTAGCGTTGACACTTCAACAGGACCGTGAGGTTAACGCGTACGCGTGTTGGGCAGGTCAGACGCGTCACGGTCACAGACTGTCCCGATGGAAAGCACTGGTGACAACATCGACTAGTTCTGAATCCGTCGATAATTACGAGTCTGTCGTAGTTTTTCTACTCTTGCTGGCCCCAGCTAGTCTGCGCTGCTCCTTGACCTTAGCCTCTAGGGTCTTGAAGGCAGAAGGGTGGTCTTTCAAAAAGTCTTCGGCAGTTTTGGATAGTTGAAGCTGACTGGGGGTCTTAGGATAGTGCGTCTTGCTATTCGCAGCCTGTGTCATCTCAAGCAATTCTTTTTCATCCCTTCCCTTGAGCTTCCTCTCTGGCTGGAATGGTATCCTCTGCAAGCGCCGCCGCCGCCAAGCCTGCTGCCAAGAAGCGCAGAAGCTCGGCAGACGCTGCGCCTTCTTCCAAGCGTCAGAGAGGCGACGAAGAAGAGGAACTTTCTTTGGACTTCTCGCAGTGGGCGTGGCAAGATACAGAGAAAGCGCCCCTGCCCTCCTCCGGATCCTCTGGTGGCCCGTCTCGCACGACGCTTGTGAAAATAGCCAGAGACTCGGTTCGACAGGCCCCGCCCTATAGACTCGCCGAATCATTTTGTTTTGGGTAAATGACAGAAACGATTTGGGGAACTCCTAACGGTAACTGTGGGGGGTGTGCGCCTGGATGCACGTGGCCGTTTCCTCAGAAAATCTGGACGCCCACGAACACGGGCATATCCCTGGATCTGACTCAATTGTCAGAGGGAAATCGAGGGATATGCTCTTCGCTGTCCACCGAGGGCGTTTGCGACTGGAAGAAGGGAGACCTTCGCAGCCTCCAAGCGACGCTGTCTTCGAGCGGCTGCGAGGGAGGATGGGTCGCTCCGCTTTGGATCACGCCCCCCGAAGGCCACGGAGACTGCCAGTGGGGCGGAGACCAGGAAACGTCAGGTGAAATCGACGTCTTCGAAAGAGGATGCGTCAAGACGGACGGATACCTACTGAGCTACGGCTGGCACGACAACCTCATCAAGAGAAACGCGTGGGGGCAAGAAAATCAACCCGATGCAAACGAATGTTTCACCGCCTTCATGAAATTCGAACCCCCTCAGCTGCCGCAGCAAGGAGGTAAAATCACCGCCTACAAATGCCCCGCGAACCTCGAGGACGAGGATTTGTCACTGTTGACCGAGGATCAGCTGCAGCAGAAGTGCGGGCCACCGACGGACGTCGAGACTCAGTACTACTCTAGAACAGCCAGAAACGGCGACGAATGTCGCATGCATCTCGCGTCCGACGTCTGGAACAGGACCAAGACTCAATGCGGAGAAGATAATCCGAATCTTGCGTGCAAATTCACGGTAAGTGGATTGAAACTCCGCTTCAAGCCAGGGGCAGAGCCCGAGGGATGGAGGCAAAACCAATGCAGCGCCTTGCTGCCGCCCGCGCAAGCTTGAAACGGCCAGCCAATCCTTCGCTGCAGGATCTCGATCAATCCCTTTTCGGTTTCGAGCCTGTTAAAAATGGGTCACTGGCAAACTGAGCTCGTTTCCCGGCATCTTGCGCCGGCTCTGGACGCCTTCGTCGTGGGGGAGGGGCGTTGCGGACAGCCGCAACCGTCCCGGCGGCCAGGGCGGTGCCCGTCACTAAGGCTGTCAGTGTCATGAGCGCGCGTAGGCCAGTTGTTCGCGCGGGGCGGTCGACATGATGAGCCATTGTTTAAACACTTTTTCTGGCGAGTGCCTTCGTCGCCGCTACAGGCACCGCCGAAAAGCCAAAGTCCGTGTTTCCTGAGCTGAGAACGGTGGCCGATCGAAGCGCGACCCAGGACTCGGGCGCGTTGACGAGCACCACCGACGCCGAGTTGTTGGGCAGGATGCTCTGCGTCAGACCGCTCCGGAGCGCCTCGAGCGCCTTCGACGCGTCCAGCTGCACCCCGACGCCCGCGAAGACGGCATAGTACGGCACCGCCAGGGGCACCGCGATGTCCAGCGAGTACACGTCTCCCTTGTACTGCGTCTGCCGCAGCACGTCGTTGAGCTGCGCGACCGCCGCGGGCGAGTCGATGCCGAGGGCCAGGACGCGCTTGGTGGGCAACGCCGCCGTCAGCGCCGCCGCGTCCCCGGGCAACCGGTACGTGGCGGCGCCCAAGCTTCTCGAATAAGCCTCCACCTCCGCGACGTAGGGTCCGGGGCCCCCGACGACCGTTGCCAGGCCGTTCGAGCTCTCACCGCCCAACGCCAGCGCGAAGGCCTTGGGGATGAAGACGTCGTTGGCCGTGATGCAGAAGCGCAGGTTGGGCGGCGCCGAGGCTCGCAGGCCGCTGGAGGTCGAGTAGGTGGCGCTGAAGTTCACGGTCGGGAAGTCGCGCACGCCGCCCAGCTCCATGAACGGGGCCAGCAGAGAGGAGGGTACGTTCAGGACCACGCGCCGCACGCCTTGGGCGTACTGAGCGGCTACGAAAGCGTACAGCGTCGCGGGATCCTCGGTCGAGAGGATGCGCGTGGTCTTCAGAGACGCCAGACCCGCGGCCGAGATGCTGTAGGTCGGATCCGTGCTCTGCGCGTAGGCCACTGGCAGATGGGCTCGCTGCTGGGGAGCGCACGGTGGCAGGCTGCAAGGCTTGGCGTGCATGGTAGAGTTTTTGTAAGCTTGGGCTGCGAAGTTGCTCCAATTGTCCACCTCTCGTCTCGCATTCTGGCGCTGTAGCAGAGCCCCCCACGACGCCAGACCCCTCGGCGGCTCCATCGCCGCTGCTTGAGACGCGCGGACGTAGACCTCTTCAATTAAAATCCCACCGGCACTTCTGGTAGCTCTTCGGGCACTCGTAATCCGTGTCTGGAATCCAGCACTGCCACGGAGCCCCAGGTGCGTCGCTCGGCGGAGCGCACGACAGCCTTCTCAGGGAGGAGCCGCCGCCGACGCAGTTGTGTATGGCGCTGGCTTTTCTGTCGTCGTCCTTGACGATCGTCGAGCACAAAGGAATCGGGTCCACGCACACCCGTTCGGGAGAGCACACGAGCCCTGAGCAGCAAGGCAGCACGTCCGCGCACGAGACGTTCACCCCTCCGCAGGCGTCGCTCATTTGAGGTATCCGACACGCTGAGCGAACGCCTATTCCCGTAGGCTGCGTCGTCGGGTTCAACGACGTGCACAGGAAGCGTCTCCGCGAGAGCACTCCGTTTCCGCGTCCGCTTGCTGCAGGAAGACGCGCACCGCCTCCGGGGTGAGAGTCAGGATCGGCGAGCATCGGTCGACCATGCCATCGCGAGGACACAGCGTCTTCGCGTAAGCCTCCTTGAAGGAAGGTTCCTGTGTCGGAAACTGGTGCAGCGTCAGCCGTTCGATGGACTGAATGTCGGTGTGCGAGCAGCCCTGTGGCGTCGTCAGGTAGCATTTGTCGAAGTCGACCAAAAAGATGGAGGGAGGGTGCTGCTCGCTGAGCCTGCCCACGATAAACTCCACGTCGTTGAGGATGAGTCCGAGTCTGTGGCAGAGCCCCACGAAGCGCCCGAGCAGCTCTCCCCAGTCAGCGAGGCTGACGTGGAAGAGGCTCTCCAGGAGCGCGGCGGTGCTCGACCTCCCCAGCTTGAGCCAGCCTCCCGACGCGCCGTCCGCCACTCCTCGGGAGCTGCGGTCTTGCTCGTAGCCCGGCGTCAGCTCCAGAAGTCTCTGCTGCCCTTCCATCGGGAAGATGCGCGACATGAAGAAGAAACACGCGCCGTCTTCCATGTGAAAGTCCTGAGTGTGGGCCGTCTGCAGCAGTGGCCTCCCGGCCCAGGGTCGATTGGGACTCTTGTACCAGGGGCAGGACTGAAAAATGCGCAGCACGTGCTCGACGAGGCGGGACATCCGGAATTCGTTCTTGAAGTCCTCTGGGCACCCCAGCTGACCGGACCTTCTTAGCGAGCCTTTGACGACTTCCATCGGGGAGCGGGAAGACGCAAAGATGGCTCCGTAGGTGCCGGAACCTAGCACTTCACCGCACTCCCTGCATCTAGGCAACTCGTCGCGCGTCTTCTTCTTCAAGATTAACTTGGGTCGCTCGCTCATGTTTAAAAACTGAGCGTAGGTTTTGTTCCGAGTGCGCAGTTGAGGGTGCGACTCCCATGTTCTTGGAGCGCGACCAGTTAGGTCTGTTTGCGGAAAAAAAGCAAAAGTGACTCTCGCTCGTAATGAAGTATATGTGAATTCTGTGGACATCGTTCAAGTCTCGAGAAGTACATGACGAGTCGTTTGCATAAGTACTCATGTTCATGTCGTACGTGTTTTCACTGGAAGCCGTCCAAGTCCCGAGCGTAGATCCCTGACATGTCGCCCGCGTCGCCCCTGCCATGCCTCCGAGCTCGCTGCGTGCAGCTGGAGCCCGCTGAGTTTGTCTTCAACCTGACGTTGCAGGACCCTCCGCTCCGAGACCGCTACTACCGCTCGCTGCTGAGGCCGTTGCTGTGGAGCGGCTACGCGGAGCTTCGCTGCACGTCCCCAGAGCGCTTCGAGGAGTTGCTGATCGTCGTGGCCAACCACTCGGACCCCACCGAGCTCCCGAGCGCGGCGGGCTGCGCCAAAGCGGTGGCTCGTTGGAGGCACTCGGCGCTGTCGCGGTGGATGAGGCACACGGCGTCGCGGCAGGTCGCGAGTGCAGCGCTCCGCATCTATCCCCCCTCCGAAGTGCCTCGCGCCGAGCTCGTGCCGCGTGCGGAAGCCGCGTGGGCCCACCTCCGAGCCACCTGGACGCCGTCCTGGTCGCTCGCTGCTGAGATGCTGGAGCCCTTCCTGGAGGAGCTGGAGCCCTTGGACGCGCCCACGTCGCAGCAGGTGGCCCTCCGGTTCCTCAGCGCCATGTCGCCGGCGACGACGATCACGCCAGCGGCGCCCCCTGCGAACGTCGACCCTCTCACGCCCGAGGACTTGCGCGCGCTGCTGCGCCTCTTTCGCAAAGCGCTGGTCCTGGGCAGCGCAAGCCTGGCGGAAGCGCGCGCCGCGCGAGACCTGACGCCGCAGGAGCTGCCGGACTTGCGAGAGGCGCTGCCCGAGGGGGCCTGGTTGGAGATGGTCGGCGCGTTGGTGGACCTGGCTCCGAGTGCGACGTGCGCGGAACACTTGGCCACTGGCGCCGACGGCCTGCTGGAGCACGCGGAGCTGCTCCGTTCGAAGAACGTCGGCGTGGTGGACTGGGTGATGGAGAAGTGGCGCAAGATCTGCGCCAAGGCCATGGCGAAGTGGCGGCCGCACGACCCCAAGGGCTCCTTCAAGGGCGTACCCGCCTTGACCTTCCTCTACTACGGCCACCGCTACGCGCCAGCGCCGGAAGGCGGACCGGCCGCCGTGCGCACGGCCACGGCGCTGCCCGACGAACTGGCAGCGGAGCTCCTGGCGCACCTCGAGGAGCGCCTGGGCGCCGGCACACCGGACGGAGCGCCCGTGGCGCTCGAGCTGCTGCAGGCCGTGGCGCACCTGCAAAGCTACAGGCAAGAACTCTTGGCCGCCGCGCAGGAGATGGCAGAGAGCCTCAGGAGCGGAGAGGCGGTGGTGCACGCGGCCTTCGACGCGTTGGCGGAGGAGTCGGTCGATTACGACGCGGCCTACTCGGAGCTCATGCGGCACCCCGAGTCCTGCGGCCTGAGCGACGACCTGGGCGCGTACGAGGCGCTGGCCACGGACTCCACGCTGAGTCTGCTGTCCCGACTGGCCGCGTTTTTCGAAGAGCAGCTGGCGCAAGACGTGTACGTCTCCTTCGGATCAGACCTGAACCTGTCTCTCTGGCGTGATTTCGTGCGTTGGAGCCGCAGACCCGAAGCCGTACAGAGCCTCCTGCCTCAGGAGGCCTCGGGTCTGCGCGTCAAGGAGAAATGCGCACGCTGCCGCGGACCAGCCTCGCGGCACGGCGTCTTCGAGCGAGCTCGCGACGAGGGTCAGCGGTTTTACTTGGTGTGCGACAGCCCCACCTGCGGGCACGTAGAGCGGTCTTGAAGCGACGTTCGCGCAGGAAAAAAAACGAAAACCATTTGCCCCTGTTCACGGTGCAGGTTTGAACGAATCTGGACGTTGTGTCGCCGTCGTTTCGGTGCGACTTTGAAGCATGCAGCCTCAGTTAGAAGTAGATTTGAGTACACAGAAAGAGACGAGCCTGTAAAAACGCATGCGGCCTTGGTTAGAAGTGAGTGGTCCGTAGAGTCTGAGTGTCGCTGTCGTTACGCGAGTGTTGAAGGCACGGTCAGAAGTGAGAGTGGTCCGGCCGACAAGCGCTTTTGTCATTCGCTAACCATTCTTTCCGAGTGTTGCTGCTATCTTGATGCAGACTTACGTTGAATGACTGTCGTGTGCGGAAGCACTCTTTGGTTCAAAGTTTCATTCGAGCTACTTTCATTGCACACTCGGGCAACAGCATGGCTCCTGCTATGTCGAAGCGTCGCTCGCGCAGCCCCCGCAGAGATCTGGCCACGGCCTCCGCTGCTTCTGGGCTCCTGAGGGCACTCGACGTCGAGAAGATGCAGCTGAAGCTCGACGCCGGCTGCACCGCCAAGGTGCTGTACTTCGCGGACGACGACATCTGGTTCGAGGCCAAACCTCTGGTCGTATACCTGGAGTATAGCCCCACACATGTTACGCAAACGCTTGGCATCGTGAAGGCCAAGAACAAGAAGAGCCTTCAGGAGCTCCTGGAAGCCAAAGGAAATCCAAAATGGGTTGATCTGTCTGACACACCCCCAGGCTATCACGACTTGAAGGCCTCGTACATCAACGAGCCAGGCCTGTATTCGCTGATCTTCAAGTCGACGAAGCCGCAGGCGCAGGACTTCCAGGACTGGGTCTACGAGGAGGTTCTGACGGCGCTGCGACGCCGCGGAAGCTACGCCGTAGGGGAGAACGCAGAGAGGGATGGCGTGTCTGTGGAAGTGCTGAGGCCGCAGCCGCTCCCGAACAGCCGATACAAAGAAAAAAGCTCTTATAGCTTAAGCTCCCTCGACGAAGCACGCCTAGACTGGAAAAAGGATCTTCAAGTGGCTTCCAACGAGCTGCAGGGCGTGAAAGCGCAATTCGCTACCTTGCTGCACATCGAGGTTCAGAAGAAGAAGCTTCCAGGTGAGGCTGTGGTAGGGAGGTTGGCTGCAAAGCCTCCCGTGCGTTTCCGAGAATTGGCAGTCGCCGCAATCTCTGCGTACAGGGCAGTCTTCACGGATAGCTCTGAAGATCGGCCACCGCAGATAAATTTGTCGCATGACTTGGAGGCAGTAGCACCTCGGATCGAAGAGGGCTCGAGGCAGCAACGCCTTGATGCTGAAAATGAGGTTGTGCAAGCACCGATGCCAGATGAAGATGAAGATGCAGCAGACGCTGAATGGAGACAGCAACTCGTCGCTGCAATGGAGGAAGACAATAATGAAGAGGGTGACATCTTGAAGGTATCCGACGTCATGCGGGCAGCAGGCGTCTGTCGCGCTGTGTGGCTGCCTTTTAGGAGCGATTTGTCCAACCAGCTTCTGACGCTCAAGTGCGCGCAGACCCAGGGAGCCTTTGCGGAGCGCCGACGAGAAGTGCTGGGTCATGGCATTCCAGTCTCCGTGCATAAGTATAGGAAGAGCCAGGACTGGCCGCTTGCCTGGCAGGCAGTGCAGAAAACTCAGGACCTCTACCAGAAGAGGGTCCGTGAATGCCTGGAAGAGTTTCACCGAGCTGCGGGAATTCCGATCCCCCCTCTAGTCGAGGACCTTGCTCGTAAAGTCGCAGAGGCTCTGCGCACTCGTTGACTGACTGCTGCGCTTGGACGAAAAATGAAACCACTCATTCCGAGAGCTGACGTCTTCATGCAATTTTTGCATGAACGGAAAGTCTAGCCACTCACTCTCGCGTGATGTACATTCGTTGCATCATCCAGCAGCCGTCTTCTGAGCCCTGTGGCACGACGGTCGATTTGAGCAAATTGGCTCAAAGTTTTATTCAAGATACTTCCCTTGCACACTCGGGCGACAGCATGGCTCCTGCTATGTCGAAGCGTCGCTCGCGCAGCCCCCACAGAGATCTGGCCACGGCCTCCGCTGCTTCTGGGCTACTGAGGGCACTCGATGTTGAGAAGATGCAGCTGAAGCTCGACGCCGGCTGCACCGCCAAGGTGCTGTACTTCGCGGACGACGACATTTGGTTCGAGGCCAAGCCGCTGGTCTTGTACCTGGACTACAGCCCTACGAACATCTCATGGGCACTTGGCCTTGTGAAGGACAAGAACAAGAAGAGCCTCCGGGAGCTTCTGGACGCCAAAGGGAGCCCGCAATGGGTTGATTGGTCTGACCAATCAACCCCAGGCTATCACGACTTAAAGGCCTCGTACATCAACGAGCCAGGCCTGTACTCGCTGATCTTCAAGTCGACGAAGCCGCAGGCGCAGGACTTCCAGGACTGGGTCTACGAGGAGGTTCTGACGGCGCTGCGACGCCGCGGAAGCTATTCCGTAAGGGAGAACGCGGAGCTGTCGAATAACCTCTTGGCGATTCTACAGAAGAGAGATGAAGAGCTTCAGCTCGTCCTCCAGAAGCAGCAGGAAGGTTTCCAAGGCGAGCTGCGGCTGGCCCTCGAAAAGAATCACGAAGAGTGGCAGCTCCTCCTGGACCAGAAGCACGAGGGCCTTCGGCAAATACTGGCGCAGCAGAGCAAGCAGCTATCCCTGAGCGTTGTCTTCGCCATGCAGCGCGGAATCACTGCAGCGCTGCAGCCCCTGGGAGAAGCCTTGAGGCAGCAGTTCGCGATAGCGTTGCAACACGAGTTGGTCCAGAGTGAGCAGCGCATCGTCTTCGGCCTCTCCCAGCGCCTCCTGGACATCAAGAACTTCGTGAAGGACGCGGTGATGAGCCCCACGGGCGTCTTCGTGGATGCCGTGCGAAGAGCAGTGAAGAAGCCCGCCTTGAAGACCAGCGTGGACACCGAGCGCTTCCCGGAGACTCAGCGAGCCACTTCGCAGCAGCTGCACCAGGACTGTCTGGACCTTTGGTCGGCGGTTCACGAGGAGATGCAGACTGCTCCCCGAGGCGTCCTTCCCTGGGTCAAGAAGGGCCCTGGATTCAAGAGCTACAGGGTGTGGAAATCGGTGAGAGGCCTGCTGGGCAAGAGGATCGTGGCCTTGCGCAGAGCGGACGGTGATCTGCCTCCTACCGACCTGAACCACTGCGCCTTGCCTCTGCTCTGGGCGAACTGCTCGACCAAGAGCACCACGAACACCGGCGAAGCTGCTGGCCAGCGCTACGTGTATTTGAAAGAGGAGCTGAAGAGATATGTGCCAGTGGTCTTGGCTGGGACGCAAAAGGTACAGCTGACGACCGATGGCTACCTGGCGACATGCTACAACCAGAGTCAGCCCCGTAGGCCCAGGGCCAGACAGGAAATGACGCTGAGAGACATGTTGGAGAGATTGCAGAAGGAGGAAATTCAGCAGGGCTTCGAGCCTCTCCAGTGGCCTGTGAGCGACCTGGATGGGAACGTCTCCATAGAGGAGATGCTAGCTTGCGAGGAAGACGGCGACAGTTAGGAACAGCGTACTTCTGACGACAGACTCTCGTCTCCAGGTGAAAAGGCGCTCTTTCATGTCATTTTGCCGCATTGTTCAGCAGCCGCCCCTAAGGCACTAGGCTTCTGATTGATGCAGCGGAAAAGACCCCGAATTCTGCTGCATCATCCAGCAGCCGCCCCTAAGGCACTAGGCTTCTGATTGATGCAGCGGAAAAGACCCCGAATTCTGCTGCATCATCCAGCAGCCGCCCCTAAGGCACTAGGCTTCTGATTGATGCAGCGGAAAAGACCCCGAATTCTGCTGCATCATCCAGCAGCCGCCCCTAAGGCACTAGGCTTCTGATTGATGCAGCGGAAAAGACCCCGAATTCTGCTGCATCATCCAGCAGCCGCTCCCGGATCCTTGAATAAGCTTACATGTCGCCTCGATGTCTGAAATGCTCGTCACCGCAGCCTCCTTTTAAGCTCAAATACCTTCCGTGACACTATCCTCATCATGGAACCTCGAGCCGTAGAGTCCATTTTCATGGGCCCAGCCGACGATCGGCTCTACGTGGCGGACTGCTTTCAGGATTTCTTCAAGGAGCGACGCCTGCGCCCAGTCCGCATCGCTCTGGGTCGCCGCTTCTGCAACCCTAACTTCAAAGCGGAGCTGGAATGCATGGCCAAAAACGCCTGCCACCTCTGCCACACGCTGGACACCCCCTGCAGCTGCCGAGGTCGCTTCTCGCGCGCGATGCTGCCGGACATGACGCTGCAGTTCCGCCTGACCCCCGCGCGCCTGGCTGAGTTCTCGCAGCGCTATCCTGCGTTGGATCTCGTGCACGTGGACGGCCGTCGCTATCACCTGCCACCACACCGCCTGCTGGCCTTCCTGGAAGCCGGTCACCGTCCCAGCGTGGAGGGCATGAACGTGCTGGCGCAGGCCGAGGTGCGCCACCTCGATTTTCCGCGGGCCTCGCGAGACTTCGAGCACAAGCAGGACAGCCACGACGCCTTCGCCAAGGGTATCTTCGAGATCTTGCGCCTGGAGGTGGCTGGTCTGGGATCTTTGGCCGTGTCTTGCCAGCTGCAGAACGCCCTGCTGCGCCGCTGGGGCAAGACGGCGCCCCCCTGCGAAGACCTCAAAAAGCAGCTGCTTGAAGCCGAAGACTCGGGAGACGACGATCGGCCCCGCGCTCGGCGGCGGAGGCGCCCTCGCGAACACGACAAGCACCCCTCCCTCGCTGCAGGCCTGCGGGGCTACGGCGGCTCCCACGGCAAGAGCTTCGTGGCGGGCTCCAAGGGCACGCACGTGAACCTCCAGAGCACCTACCCTGGAGAGGGCCGGCCGACGGTGGAGATCGGGCCGCGCTACGCCGCCACGGTGACGGTGCGCGCGCGGTGCTCCGGCGAGATGGACCTGCTGGAGCGGGGGCGCCGTGGACCGGTCTACGGGGGGCTCAAGTACGTGGTGCTCTCTTGCGGCAAGTGGCGGGGGGCCTTCGACGTGCAGGGAGGCGCCGACTTCGAGGAGGAGCTCCGAGACCTCGTGGGCAAAGAGGTGGCGCCGCAGCTCGTCGCGCTCTATCAATGCGGGGGGGACTACGTGACGACGGCCGAGAGAAGCGAGTTGCTCGAGCAGGCCGCCGCTTACCTTCGCAGCGAAGGTGGCCGCGGGGAGGGTCCAGAAGCGGCTTTCGGAACGTGGATGAGAGCCCGCTACCCGCGCCCTAGAGCTGCGACCTTCGTCGTCGAGATCGGGCGACCCGTGCAGACTGGAGACGTGCTGTTCCTGGTGCGGCACCCTGTGAACGGGCCCATGCTCAGCATGCGAGTGGTGGTGAACCAGCGGCGTCACGACCTGTGCATCGGATCCTGCGGCCTCATCTGCCTCTGGGTGGAAGGCGACTACGACGGCGACGACGTCAAGCTGGTACCGGCAGAGAGCGCCGAGCGCACGGACGCCTTGGCCGCCTTCGACCTATCGGAGCTGCTTTTTGCCGCCGATGGTCGCCCGGTGCTGAAGCTCAGCGGCGCCGCGCCAAGGTCGTGGAGCGTCGCGCTGCTCGGTGGGGACATGGCCCCGCCGCTGGAAGGCGTGGGCTGTCGAGCACAGCTGTTTCCGGGCGTGGGAGAACTGCGCGTAAGGCGCGAGGCCGTGGATTTCTCGCATTGCGGCCTGCTACGCGCTGACCTCGTGCGTCCCGAGCTCTTCCTCGACGCGGACTTCGAAGTGTTGCTGGAGGGGCGCTGGATATGTCCAGCGCACGTCCTCGCAGCACCGCAGGCGTTCTCCTGCGGCCAGCGTGCCTTCGCCTCCCTCGTGAGCGACGACGGCAGCCTGCCCGTGGAGCGCGCGGCACCTCCGGAGCCGCAACTCGCCGCCGCGCTCCTGCCCCTGTACCGAGGCCCGGTGCGCGTTCTCCGGCTGCGCAACAGCGTGCTCGACGACATGGCCGTGAGGGAGCAGATCTCGCTGCAGCTGGCCTTCCACAGCCTCAACTACGGGCAGAGAAAAGTGAGCGCGTTGCACGCGCCCGAGGAGGGTCTGGACCGAGGCGCCGTGATGCTTCGTGCGCTGGAGAAGCCCCCTACGTCTTTCCGCGAAGCCGTGTTGTCGTGCTCCTGGCGCCCAGAACCCAAGCAGATGGCTGCGATGCTCTGGTCCTCTCTTCCCAGCCTGCGACGCGAAGAACGGGCTGCGCTGCGCTCGTGGCTACCGCACCCTGACCGCTGGTCGCGCGCCTTGACGCTCCCACTGCCGATTCGCGCAGCTCAGGCGCTGAGGCGCTTCCTTCGATGCCCTCCTTTGCCGTTCGAGTCGGACGCTTCCTCCTCGCAGCTGCTGGCTGCGTGCCATCTCTCGCTTCTCCTCAGGGTCAAGATCTCCGGGTCCAAAGTCACCTACACGGAACTGACCGCCGCAGAGGCCGCCGCAGAGGCCGCCGCCGGGGCCGCCGCAGGGACCGCCGCCGGGGCCGCCGCAGGGGCCGCCGGGGCCGCCGCAGAGACCGCCGCCGGGGCCGCCGCCGGGGCCGCTACAGAAGAAGCCACGGTTTCTCGCACTCTGCGACGCTGGGAGATCTTGTGCCAGGGTCTTCGTCCGCGGCCTCTCTGTTGTCCCGCAGCCGAACGTCTCGTCGAGCTCCACGCAGCCTACCCTGACAGGCGCCCACAGGCAGAGGTTATTAACGGACTGGAGCACCTAGCGCAGCACTGGGTGAATTTGCTGCTCCCAGCGGTGGAGGCTCGGCACGTCTACCCCTACGACGACGAGGCGGCGCGCAAGTGCCTGCAGGCGCTGCTGGCCTTCGAAAAGCGCGTCATCGAAGGCCACCTCGTCGACGGTGAAAGGTGTGCAGCCAAGGCGCGAGCGGAGCTCACCTTGCTGCTAAAGGACGCCAGCAGAGCCATTTCACTTGCCACGATACGCGGCTTGCCGGACAAGCTGGAGGCGCTGCATCAAGCCCTGAGCCGAGAAGTGCCCGACGCCACACGCGAGATGAGAGCTATCCTCGACGCAGTGCCTAGACTCTACCGGTGCAGGTCGCCCTCCGTGCGTTGCAGCCGACTCGTAGCTGCTCGGAACGCCGCCTACAGCAAGGAGAACGCTGCGGAAACCGGCATGGCTCCAGTAGCCGGGCTGCCAGGACTTCGGCCTACTCTGTCCTGCGCTTTGCACGAGGAGGGAGCACTCTCGCCTGCTCTCATGGGCTCCGGATACAGCGCCAACTACGATTTCGTGCTCCAGCAACAGTCCCACTTCGCCAACAAAGACGGCAAGACGCCGCTGTCGAACCTGGCGGCCATCCGCAGCACCAACAGCTCCACGTGCAGCACCTTGCGCTTGGACCGAGGTCGCGTCTACGGGGCACCCGTGGACGAGCGTCTTTGCCTGCGCGAGATGCCAGACGGCGGACTCTGCGGAGAGCGCTGTCGCCGCGACTTCCTGGGCCTCTCATGTCGGCACTGCGGCTTCTTGCGCGAATCTCCTAAGCGCAAGCTCATCCTAGCAGACGCCCCGGAACTGGCTCTGGACCCGCGCTGTCGAGCCCGAATGCCTGAACCATCTGGTCTCCATCTGTTGCGAGGCTCAGCGCTCTTCACTCTAGCACAAGCGAGCGTGTGCTCTGCAGACGGCGATGTGCTGACAAGACTGCCGCCCAACGTTCAGCCAGCTGATTTGGCCGGCTTGGAGTTCATCTTCCCCGAATGCCTCCGCGCTGACCCCGGAGACGCAGGGCCCTGGCTTTTGGGCCCCGGCCAGTATCTGCTCGTACGAGTCGTCAGCCTGCCAGAAGCGCCGGCGCCTAGGCAAGTGCGCGTCTACGATGAAGAAGACGACTTGAAGCAGGCCTTGGAATCCCTGCCAGTCCAAGCGGAGCTGCCAGAAGCTGAAGAAGATGGTGGAGAAGAAGCCAACGTAGCGGGCGTGGAAGAGAGTTTAGTCTGCTGTCTCGTCGAAAAACCAGTTCAGGCGCTCGGAAATCCGACGATGCGCCTGCAGAACCTGCGAAGAGACCTCTCGGAGGAGCTAGCGCAGTTGCGGGCTGCAGAAGCCGAGGCGCGACAGACGGAGCCCACTCGCCGAGCCGACCTGCCCCAAGAGCCGTTGAGCCTCGAAAAGTCAGAGCCGTTGGCGTTCTCTTTCGACCTAAGGTTCGATTGGGGGGCTCCTGAAGCAGTAGTTTTGCAGGAGTACGGCAGCTCCAGGAGAGAGAGTTGCCGTCGTTGCAGCCGCCCGAGTCGCCTACGGGCTTTAAGGCGAGGAGACGCCGTGCTGTTGACGACGCTCTGTCACACTTGCGTCCAACCCGAAGAGAGATCTTCTGACGCTTCCTGGATCACGATACGGGCAGACGACCCTCGCTTCGGAATGGAACTATACCGCTACTTGGCTGAACTGCGTTCGTGGGGCTTCGCAGTGCGGCTCGCTCCTGGACGACGTTTGAGATTCGACGGCTCTCTGGAGGAGTGCATGTCGCTAGCCTCGGCCTGGCGGGTGAAGCGTCAGGGCGAAGAGAAGTCGCTGCCAGCGACTGTGCTCCAGCGGCATTATCCAGATGAACTTACACACCAACTCACGACGCAGGACGGTCGCGTGGGAACGGTGAAACGTTCTCACGCCCAAGCCTTTCGCGTCGGAGACTTTCAGCGCTTAAGGCGCGCGCCTCGTCCCGAAATCGTGGACGGTTTCAGGGACGTGATAGCCATCTGACGCACGGAGCTACGCGAGGTAGAATCAAAAAACAACTTGTTCGTGTCTGCAGTGTGGTAAGGTGTCCGAAGATCCTCCATTTTTTCCATTTTCCAACGGCCGCCCCTAAGGCACTCCCTCCCAGGCTGCTGATTGATGCAGCGGAAAAGTGCCTAAGTTCTGCTGCATCATCCAGCAGCCACCCCTAAAGCACTCCCTCCGAGGCTGCTGATTGATGCAGCGGAAAAGTGCTTAAGTTCTGCTGCATCATCCAGCAGCCACCCCTAAAGCACTCCCTCCGAGACTGCTGATTGATGCAGCGGAAAAGTGCCTAAGTTCTGCTGCATCATCCAGCAGCCACCCCTAAAGCACTCCCTCCGAGGCTGCTGATTGATGCAGCGGAAAATTGCTTAAGTTCTGCTGCATCATCCAGCAGCCACCCCTAAAGCACTCCCCTCCGAGGCTGCTGCTTGATGCAGCGGAAAAGTGCTTGAATTCTGCTGCATCATCCAGCAACCTACTAAGTACTGGTCGCATCATTCACTATGCGACATAGGTGCGTGTCCTTCGGGCATTTCCAAGTCGCCAACAACGTTCTAGGTATAAGGCACTGCCATGCTACCCGCTTTCCAAAATCCGGTTGACAGTAGTAACCATCTAAAGGTCTTCCTTGATCGCTGGCGCATCCGAAACTGTGAAGGTCCTGCGCGCAAGGTTCCACCCCCGTGCAGCGCCCGCCTTCACACCTCCAGGGGTCATCGCATTCTCGAACATAGGTCTTTCCACCGTACCACGTCGATCCACAAGCCTCTCCGTATTTGGCATTGCCATCCTGGTTCCTGCACATGCCATCGATTTGTACAGCACCCCCTCTCGAGGGATCACACGCAAAACGTGTACCTCCCATGGTGTCGCACGGTGTCTGCCCGTCACCTCCGCACAGACGTAGCAATGTGTTCCGAGCGTACTGGAGGTCGTCGGAAGAAACTGACGGGAAGTCGAAAAAGCATGGGGGAGTTTCGCAGTGATCAATGAACGACAGCGCTCCCCACACGTTCTTAGCTTCCTCGTCACTCAGTCCAGCGAGGTCGTAGGTGCAATCGACCAACGGTTTAAGTGCGGGGTCTTGAACGTCTCCGTCTGTACACACTTTAGGAGGGTCTTGATGCTTGAAAGCGTCGATGCGGCTCACGGACACATCCTCGGTCACTCCTAGCGGCGGACATGACGCCGCTGGATTATCGAGCGTGTCGGCGGGAGCGCACACTAAAAATCCACTGCTATCGGACGAGGCTCCTGGATTCGTTCTTCGTCCACTTGAGATCGCACAGACGGCCTCGTATGTTTCTCCGCTGGACTCACTCGGCTTACCGCCGCACCATTTTATTTCAGTCGGTAGACACTGTACACCCCAGCTAGGAATCGGATGGCAATTGCAGTCGTTGTAATTCGTCTCGGAAGACGGATCGTCCGAGCATCGGAGTTTTTGTCGCGTCGATTGATGTTTGACGGTAATAGTGCTAGATGTCGACATTTTTAATCCGTAACGAAAGAACGGAAACTATTGTCTGTCAAGACGGCGAAGATACGCACCACGATCGCAATGCGGTCTCTGGGTGACGCTCTTTCTCTACCTCCCATTCTTCAGCCTCTTCTACGTCCTCCATCTCCATGTCTCCCTCGCTGTCGCTGAGGATCTCTTTTCTCCACAGCGTCCTGAAGCAGTCGACCTCTGAACATATCGGACAGACTTCTAAGCGATCGACGAAACGTAAAAGATTGCCGGTCAGAGATCTGTGTATTAATTCTCCTTGCTCGTCGCGGCCCCACGTGCCGAAGAGCATGTTGCACTCACCGCACACGCCATGATGACACTCAAAATACCAGGCCGGCGCTACCGTTCTGCAAAAAACGTAGTTTGGACAACGCACCTTCCTGCATCCAAACTTACACGCATTATTGGGCATGTCGTCGTCGTCGTTGGGGTTCAAACAGAAACCGTCCCCAGTGCACTCCGGACGTGTATAGGTGGTCTCGTTCATGCTTTTTTTAGAAGAAGTCCATCGTTCATTTGAATCTCATGTACGCACGCAGGGAGATTTTTTTCTCGAGTTGTACATGTAGTAGCTTCTTCCCCTTCCACTCCTTTCCGACGTCATGGCTGCGCTCTCTTTGCTGCGCGAGCTGCTGGAGGTGCGCGCCGACGACGGTAACGTGCATCGAAAGGCCTTCACGGTCGTGGCGCGCTGCCTCGTGGAGTGCTGCTTCTGTCAGCTGGACAAGAGCGAAGGGGATCTCGCTGACGAAGCGTGGTTCAGTCGACTCGTACCGCAAGCCGGAGGGTCTTCAGTGCGCTACCGGCAGCGCATCGTGGCCTACCAGAACTGGAAGCGCCCTTGGACTTCTAGTCACTCGCGCGCACTGGCTGCGCAGAGCATCGCAGACCACGGCGCACGCGCGCCTAATATCGTGGTGGTCATTGTGAATGCGGCGATTACCAAGACGGCCATGAACCTCGGCGCCGAACCTCGCCGCTGCCGCGTGGTGCCCTTCAATGCACAGGCCGTACTGGAGGGCTACGCGGCCAGGCCGGAATTCCTTCCCAGGCGCGTAGCACTCGCGGACGTTCAGAGGGAGCTGGGATCGGACGCCGCTAGCTGCCCCTTTCTGCTGGCTACGGACCCGACTGCGCGCCTGCTGCTTCTCGACGCCACGTTGGGCGACCTCGTGGCAGTGGGCCCTCGCAGCTTCCGCGTTTTCGTGCAGGAGTTGCTGCCCGACATTTACGACTCGGAGCCCTGAGATGCCCAGACATTCGAAGCGTATCGAACGCAGTGTCGTAAAAAAAAAGATGTTATTGCAATTTTAGTTTTCGGACGGTTCGTGTGGTTTTACTCCCACACACACACACACACGCACACAGGCAAGTGGACCTCACAAGCTGAGCGGTCTTCTCTGCGGCTGTTATGGCTCAATCAGCTTCACCTTATGACTAAACCTGCTGTATGTACGAAAAAAACACACGACTCTCGAAGGCTCTTATCGTTCGATAAAATGCGTCGATGGGAATTCACCGCTTTCTTGCTTCTCGTCGCTTGCCTGGTATTCCTGGTGACGGGCTTCCTCTGCATTCGGCGGGAAACGCCGAGGCGTCGCGTCGCAGTGTGTTTCTTGACTGTCTTCCCTTGTCCTCCCTTGCTGGAGTTCGCCGATAGTCTCGATCCATATTACGATGTCTTCATAAGCGCGGACGACGAAGACAGGGTATGCGAGGATCCGCGCGTATTAAGCATCCCAGGCAGCGAGGCTGAGAACGCAGGCTACTGGGGAAGCCTCCTGTGGCATCCTCACAGAGCCTGCAGCCGCGACAAGGCCCTCTACTACTTCTGTCAGGTAAGGATGGACTATGAGCACGTGTGGATGATAGAAGAAGACGTCTTCGTGCCGTGCGTTGCGACTCTGTTGGATTTGGATGCTTCGCATCCGAACGCGGACCTCATGAGTGCCGACCATACCCAAAAGCCAGAAGGTTCCTGGGATGACTGGCACTGGCCGCTAGTGGCTCGCCAAGCCCAGGTCGGAGAGCCCTTTGCAAGCAGCATGATTTGCGCGGCGCGTCTCTCGCGAGATCTCTTGCATGCCGTGGCGGTTTACGCTCGACGTCATGGACAACTCTTTCTGGACGAAGCGCTTTTCAACACGCTCGCAATGCAGGCTCAGTTGAAGGTTGTCACGCCCCCCGAGCTATCCACCGTCGTGTACGAACGAGAGTGGCGGCTAGAAGACCTCAAGGCAACTCATCTGTATCACCCTGTGAAGGACTGCTACCTGCAAGCTTCGTGGAGGTCGAGCCTCTCTTCGACGCTTCCAAAGAGGCCGTCACCTTCTTCGTTCGAGGAGCTGCGTCTTGAAGATTTGACGCAAAGCAGAAGGTAGGTGCTACGCGAGTAGGAACAGCGCAAACAGCAGGAGAAACGCAAGAACTCCCCCGCCGATAAGGAGAAGTCGGTGTTGTTGGAAAAACGAAGAAGCCCCACTCGGAGATGGAGTCGGGGACGGGGACGGGCTCGGAGACGGGCTCGGAGACGGGATGGTGCACTTATTGTCGCTCGTACACACAAGACCTTGCTGGCACCCAGGTGTCACCTGTGGGTTATCGGTTGGGCAGCACACAGCTCCTTCTGTTCCACAGCCCTCGCACTTGCAGCCTTTGCCGCATTGGCTCGTCATGGACGATTTTATAAGTTCGGCAGAATTAGGAGGACCGTCAAATACAATAATATTCAATGTGCGAAATCGGGGTCACGCAGGGCAAGTCTCGATGAGTATCCTGTAGGTCCTGTCTCGGTGCTGGTCGATCAGGGGGCACTTGGCGCCCACGTTCCCCGCCATGTCGGCCTTGCTGAAGGGGCAGTCTTTGCTGTCTCCGACGCAATACTGGTTCGTTCCGTCGCACTCGTAGCTGATGGCCGTCTTGAGGGGGCCTTGTCGTCCGGGCAAGGGAACTCGGTCTTGGCTGTGATCCGTCATGGGCGCCAGCGGGACGCTCCCCAGGAGAGAGCCCACGAAGTGGTTCGTCACCCCCTGCTGACACGCTTCGTCTACCGACAGCTGGTACAGACCCGCGTCTCCCTCTCCAGGGTACGTGGTCTCGCGCAGGTCCTTGTCCGCCAGGAACAGAGCCGTCTTGTTCCTCGTGTTGCCATGCCCGCTCTGTGTGTTGAAGGTCGCGAGGCGGACCTCGATGTCCTTTCTGCTGGAGCACCAGGAGTGGGTTTGGTTGGCGGGGGGCACGGTGGAGTGGAGGTCCAGCTCCTGCAGCCGCTGAGCCCCCAAGGCCTTGCACGCGTCCCCGTCCAGCGTCCCCGCCGTCTCCCGCGTCATGCAAGATCGGTTGTCGTCAGGGGAGAGGCAGTACGCGTGTGAGAGGCTCTGGGGGTTGAGCTTGTCCTTGACGCGCACCTGATGTTGCGGAGGGCAGCCGCCGGCGACGTCGAAGGCGCACGCCTGCGAGTTCGCCGCTTCGTCGTAGCAAACTCGACGCCACTCGCCATCTGCGCCCTTCTCCTGGAACTGGGCGCTGATGGGGAAGCTGTAGCCGCGCTGGTTGTCGAAGTTCAAAGATGTGCCGAACTCGGAGAGCTGCGGCTCGTGCGGGTCGCCGCCCTGGATCTCGATGCCCTGGCAGAAGCTGTAGTCGTAGCAGGGCAGCTGCGTGCCCAGATTGTCTCGCTCGTCCCAGCTCAGGCTCAGGGCGGCGGACGCCAGGTTGAGGCGCGTCTGAAGGTCGTCGAAGTGGAAGGTGTACTCCTGACCGCGCTCGAGCGGAGCGCAGAGGTTGTTGTGATCCGCCAGGTTCTCGCAGGAGGTTTGCGCCTTCTTCATATTTGAGATGTCGTTTCGGACGACGATCCTGTCCGCACAGTTGTTGCGCACCACCACGCTCGTGACCGGCATGTGAGAGTTTACGAGTGGCTCTACTATTAGACGCACTTTCTCATCCCCCATGGCGATCTCCCGCTGCACCAAGCTTCGCACTACCAAAGTGCTCAAGAAGCCGAAGAGAGGCGAGGACGGCTTTGGCACGAAGACCTCGGCGCACCTGGATTACCGCAACGGCCTGCTGGCGCGCCTGGCCAAGGCCGTCGGCGGGCGCGTGCTGGTGCTCGAGAGCCCGGCCATGGGCAGCCTGCGTCGCTTGCTCGCCGAGGGCGTCGAGGCGAGCCGCGTGCACGTCATCAACAAGAGCGCGGCCAGGCGCTTCCGCCAGAAGGCGCGCGCTCTCGGCGCCACGCCGCACGTCTGCATGTTCCACGAGCTCCCGGAGCGTCTGCCAGAGGGCGCCGACGTGGTCTACTACGACGGCACGCGCGGCAACCCGGCCAACGCCTACCAGGACCTCCGCCCGCTGCTGGAGCTCGGCCCCGCGCGGCCGAAGGCGCTCATGGTGACCATCGCCAAGCGCGCGAGCACCTTCGTGCCCCAGACCACGCGCGTCTGCTCGCTGCTGCGCTGGCTGGCCAGCCTGGGATACCAGCCTGTGGGCGGGTGGAAGCGAGCCGAGGAAGCCGTGTCCTCCGGCAAGGTCTACTGCTTGGCCGTGCATCGCCTCGGACGAGACGGCCCCGGAGCCGGGCTGCTCCAGACCCCACCGGACTTCAGGCTTCGCGCCGGGGGCTCCAAGCGCCGTCTGGGGCTGGAGGAGCTCAGGGACAGGCTGCAGCGTCTCGCCGCCGAGCCTCGCCCGCCTCGCATGAGCAGCCACGACTTCCCCGTGGTAGGGCGCGCCGAGGCCCTGCGGGACGCCGTGGAGCACTCCGCCCCCGACGCCCGACGCCTCGCCAGCCTTCGGCCCCACGGCCCCAGCTGGTTCTGGGAGAACTTCGACGCCTGGCGCCAGAAGGCGGCAGGATCTCAGAGCCGGATCCGCAACCTGCCTCCGACGAAGAAGCGCGCCATCTTCCTGGCGCACTTCGAGGCGCTGGCAGCCGCCCTGCCCCGGGCTTTCGAAGATGCCAGGAGGGCTCTGCTTCTCCTGCGGCACTGCTCTGCGGAGCAGGCGCGACAGCTGCGGTGCTGGGCCGAGAGCACGCTGAAGCCGGGCACTATCGTCGGGGAGTACGACGCGCTCCAGGTCGACTTCGCACTGGCGCCGCTGCTCTCCGCCGGCAGCTACGAGGAGCTGCTCGCAGGGGTCGAGGCAGTGCAGAACGCTCTCAAGCCGGGGGGCACGCTGCTAGTGACGCTCCGGGCTCCGCACGACGCGACCGGCCTACTCTGGGCGCTGAGGCTAGAAGCTCACCTCTGCGCGCAAGGTTGCCGCCCTCTGCCTGGCTTCGACCCCCGCATGCTGGCGGACGTCTCGGAACTGGCCACCGTGAGCGTACGTCGCCCGTAGATCAGACGGATTCGCAGATCCTTGCGACGAAAAAAAAACGAAATACCGCATTTGCTAAACGCGAATGTACCAGAGCAGACGTCGAAGGCCAGTCTAGCTAATACGACCGTCTATGCATGAAATTTCAAGGATCGACAGCTCTCAAACGATTTTTTTTTACTAGCGCCTTTTGTGTAGCCTCCTCCCCGACTTGATCGAGCCATGGACCTTGCAAGTAGCCCTGTCTTCTTCGACGATGGTCGCATCAAGGGCTCGGCGTTAGTCGTCTTCTTGACGAAGGGGAAGGTGCCCATGACCAACGCGGACATCAGGGGTAACAATGGTCACAGAGATTGGGACTCGAAATTTCCAGAGCTGGAGAAGACCATCGCCCCAGAACAGGTGGAGGGCGTGGTCAGGAAGCTCCAGCACGGCTACAGGGGCGACGCAACCGCTCATGCAGCAGTGGTGAAGCTCTTCGAGAGGATGCAGATGCCGGCCGAACAGCTCTTGACTTACTATGAGCATTGCAGGTCCATGCAACGAGACCTGGGCGTGCTGGCGGAGGAGGATTTGGATTATCAAGATCTCTTCTGCGACAAGCGGCGGGAAAAGATCTTCTCGAAAGAGTTCGGGTTCCCGTGCACCTTTGCTTCGGTCGCCGACGTGCTTCGCCTGCACCCCGCTCTGATGGAAGCCAGTTGGAACGCTACTCATGCTCCGAGGGACGCCGACAGGTTATGGCGGGATGCAGCAGGAGATGTGGAGCGTTTCGCGGAGATGCTGCGGAACGACTCTTCCTTGACGGACGAAGAGAGGACGCGGCTCACGCCCCGTGCGTTGGTGCAGGATAAGCGCCTGTACGTCAACTACACGGCCAACTTCCTCCTAATCGGTCGCTGCCGTGGCCCCCTGGCGCGGAACCTCCGCATCAAGGGCGCCGCGTTGAAGGCCCTGGCTGAGGTCGGTGTCAGCAGCGCCGTGAGGGCGGTGCTCTCTCGCGCTCTCCGGGAAGATGCCTCCGGGCTCCGCGGCCAGTTGGACCCTGCGGTGCCTGCATCAGCTTCGAGCGCCGCTGCGCTCGTAGAGGTAGTCGCCTCTGTGAACGTGGAAGTACCCCGTAAGAGGAAGCTCTCTGCGTCGGCACCGACCGCAAGTCCAGCAGCGCTCATCGAGCCTTGCATCTCATGGGAAAGCCTCAGTGTTCCGAAGGCTGAGGTCAAGGCGGTGCAAAAGCAGTTTGAGATGATCCTCCGCGCAGCGAAGATCCCGGCTGCGACGTCTCAGATCAAGGAATGGCAGCGAAAGCCTCCGGTGCGCTTTCAAGAGCTAGCTGCACTGGCCGTGCGTACCCATCGTTCGATCCTTTCACAGGTCGCCGATTCCACAAGCAGTTCTACAGCAGGGTTACCGACTGCAAACGCAACGCAGTCAGTCGAGAGACATGCTGCCAACGTGCAGCTACTGGATGGAACGCAGCCCGCCGAACATCTCTCGGAAAACGCCTCGAGAGATTCAGAGGCAGAAGAAGAAGAAGACCCAGACCTGCTGACAATCGGTCAGATTATGAGGGCAGCTGGTGTCTGGAAGCCAGTCAAGGACGCCTACAGGAACGACCTTGCTTTTTTGCATGCACAGTCTCAAGTGCAATGCCACCAGAGGATCCTTCGCGAAGAGAAGGCCTCAGGAGGTTCGTGGACAAGCTGTGCTAGTTCACTCCTATCAGAAGAGCATTGATTCGGACATTGCTCGGGAAGCGCTTCGTGCGACGAAGTATACCTACGAACGACGCGTTCGTGATTTCTTGGTAGAGACTTTCATTCTGGGACGGGCTCCAAACGAAGGCCTCGCCCAGGGATTAGCCAGAGCGATTGCTGACCGACTGGGTACTGATGCACGTTTCTAGACTCTGTCGCTTCGTGAGTTAAAACGAGTCGTTGCGCTCGCAGCGCTGTGAGAGTCATCGCGAAGATTCCGCAATCCTAGATGAGCCTACCGTGTTTTTTCAGGGCTCATCAGTTTTGATGAGCTCTGAAACCATATGCTAACTGGTTTTTACTAGCTCCTTTTGTGTAGTAGCCTCCCGACTTGATCGAGCCATGGACCTTGCAAGCAGTCCCGTCTTCTTCGACGATGGTCGCCTCAAGGGCTCGGCGTTGGTCGTCTTCTTGACGAAAGGGAAGGTCCCCATGACCAAAGCGGACATTACAGGGAATAATGGACAGAGAGATTGGGACTCGAAATTTCCAGAGTTGGAAAAGACCGTCGCCCCAGAACAGGTGGAGGGCGTGGTCAGGAAGCTTCAGCATGGTTACAGGGGCGATGCTGCCGATCAGGCGGCAGTGGTGAAGCTCTTCGAAAAGATGCAGATACCGGCCGAACAACTTGTGACTTACTACGAACATTGCAGGTCCATGCAACGAGACCTGGGCATGCTGGCGGAGGAGGACGTGGATTACCAGGATCTCTTCTGCGACAAGCGCCGGGCAAAGATCTTCTCGGAAGAGTTCGGGTTCCCGTGCACTTTCGCTGCGGTCGCCGACGTACTTCGCTTGCACCCCGCTCTGATGGAAGCCACTTGGAACGCTGCTAATGCCCAAAGAGACGCCGACAGGTTATGGCGGGATGCAGCAGGAGATGTGAAGCGTTTTACGGAGATGCTGCAAGCCGACTCTTCCTTGACGGACGACGAGAGGAAACGGCTCGCTCCCCGTGCGTTGGTGCAGGATAAGCGCCTGTACGTTAACTACACGGCCAACTTCCTCCTGATCGGTCGCTGCCGTGGCCCCCTGGCGCGGAACCTCCGCATCAAGGGCGCCGCGTTGAAGGCCCTGGCTGAGGTCGGCGTCAGCAGCGCCGTGAGGGCGGTGCTCTCGCGTGCTCTGCGGGGAGACGCCTCAGGGCTCCGCGGCCAGTTGGACCCTGCAGCTGATGCAGGCAGCTCGGCGCCCTTGCAAACGCCGTCGCACGCTCTGCAGGCGTTAGGAAGTGAGATGCGTCGAGAGACCGTCGAAAGTCTGCAGCAGTGGTTCCGCGAAACCGGCTTCGAGGAAGCGCTCTCCGCTGCTGTCGCCTCGCCGGCGTTGCGGGACGCGCTGCAGTCGGCGCTCGCGGCGCGCGACGAGGGCATCGTGCGCACGCTCGGGCGGCAGAACGAGCAGCTGTCCCTCAAGGTCCTCTTCGCGATGCAGCAGTCGGTGAGGTCCCTCGTGAGCGACATGAAAGCGTCGGTCTCTCAGGCGGTCTGCTTCAGCCTCTCGCAGAAGTTCAAGGACGTGCGCGACGAGATCCGCGACCTCGTGACGCGTCCGGCGGGGCCCTTCATCGACGCGCTGCGCAAGGCGGTGAAGCTCCCGGCTGTGAAGCGCAGCATCGACGACGAGAAGTTCCCGGAGGAGCAGCGCGCGACGCCGGACGAAGAGCGCTTCGCCGAGTCGCTGTCCGCTCTGCTGACGGAGGAGCTGGAGAGGCTCGCCTCGCAGAGCGCCGTCGCGTTGGCGGGCAAGCCGCCTTCCCTGACGTACGGCGCCTGGAAGCGCTGCCGCAACCTCGTCGGGAGTCGCACGCTCGCCCTGCGCAAGCTGGACGGGAGAGTTTCGAAGCCGCTGCTCTGGAGCACCTCCTCTGGCCCCGGATCCCGCTTCAACGGAGGCGGCCAGCATTACGTGTACCTCAAGGAGTGCAGATCCAGCGTGTCGGGCAACGCCAAGGAGTACCTGCGCAAGGTCCTCAAGCAGAAGCTCAAGCCGACCCGCGCATCGCCGACCGTGGAGGAGCACATCCGACGACTCATCGCGTCCACGACGCCCGAGTTCTGGCCCGTCTCGAGCAGCAGCGTCGACGCCTTCCAGCACGACGTGGCCGAGGAGAAGCTTGGGGTGCAGATGGAAGAGTGACGCTTTGCGACCGGACAGCTTAGAGCGCTTCGCCGCCTCCCCCCGTGCCCGTTTCCCGCATCTTTTCGCTCGAAGAAATAAAAAGAGTCGACGCGGTCGCACGCGAAACGCTACCGGCAGCTTGGTCGAGGAAGCTCGCCATCTCGAGTATACCTAAATGTCTAAAAAAGTGGGCGTAATTTGCGCGATCGTCGTTGTCGCACTCGCCGTTCTCTTCGTCATCAACTTGAGAGGATCTGAGCCGTTTCAGTCCCTGCTCTTCGAGAGCTACTTCCTATTCTCTCTGCAAGGATTGCGAAACGAGACGGTCCCGAGAATTATTTACGTGGCCTGGTTGAGCGATACTGAGATGTCCTCTAATAGGAAGGACAGTCTTGCGAAGCTGCGGTCGAGCGCTGAAGTTCCGGTACGACTACTTCTTAAGGAAAATTGGAAAGACGTTGAAGTGCCCTCGCACCCTTTTCACCCTTCCTATCATCATTTAAGTGATACGATGAAATCTGATTACCTCCGCGCCTACTTGATGCATTTTCACGGCGGGGCCTATGCCGACTTGAAGCCCTTCGAGAGAAGGTCGTGGCGGGGGGCATTCGACGATTTGGAAAGGTCTACTGCGTACGGAAACGGTGTGCCAGAAAGAGCAGGCTGGGCTGTGGTACCACCCGACTTCGGGATCGCTAAGACACTGAAAATTAAACTAGACGCGCAACGCCTCTTGATCACCAACTGCGCTTTCATATTCAGAGCTCAGACTCCGTTTACATTCGCTTGGTTGTCGGCTCAAGAGAGACGATTAGACGCGCACGCCGCGGTCTTGCAGAGCACGCCTCGCAGAGGTCCAAGAGATTCGCACCCCTTGCGGTGGGAGGAGCTGCAAGGTGAGATATTCCACCCGTTAGTGCACGAAGCTCAACTGATCTCAGCTGGGCGCGCGTTTTTGCGAACAGTGCCGAAATTCAGCACTTCAAATTATCTCTGACGCCAGGTGCAGTCGTCGGCGCCGTCAGAGGTCCCTGAGTTCCCTGCGCAAGTCGCGCACGTCCAGCACGCACAGCCAGCTCTCGCGGTCCCAGACGCTGACGAAACACTGAATCTGCCGGCCTCCGGCGGCCGAGCACGCGCCCAGGCAGTACTCGATGCCGCGGTGCTTGAACCAAAAGGGCTTCGAGGCCTTGAGAGGTTTGAGAGTGAGCTTGTCCAGCACGACCCAGCAGTGCAGGTAGACCCTGGGCGCCGACGGCGCCACGAGGTGCGTCAGCGTCCAGAGGCCGTCCTCCAGCTCCACGGGCGGGGCGGAGCCGCGGAGGTGCCGGAACCACCTGGGCGTGGCGTGCGTGGCGGCCACGTGCAGGCGGTCTCCCTTGGGCGGCACCATGCCGACCACCAGCGGGTGCCACGAGTAGATGACGCGCCGGTCGGCGAGGGGCAGCCAGTTCTTTTCGCAGGCCGTCTCCTCCGCGGGCGGTCGCAGGACCCTGCACTCTTCGGCGTCTCCCCAGACCATGCGGTTGACGTCGCAGTACGAGTACTCCACGGTGGTGGCGGTCCAGTGCGCGCCGGAGAGGCGAACGTCCTCCAGGCCGAGGATGCGCGCGTCGAGCCGCCGCGCGGGCAGGATCGGCGCGAACTCGCTCCAGCCGGTCCACTGCAGCGCCTCCGCGTCCCAGCTGCATCGGAAGTTGCGGGTGCGCACGTACTGGCCGTCGCGGAGCGTGTAGGCGCCGGTGGCTTCGATGTGGTAGTCCACGGTGCGCACCACGAGGTCGCCGCCTTGCGCGACGGCGACGCTGCTGCTGACGAAGCCCTCGGGTGCGGGAAAGTCCAGCTTGCCCCAGAGCAGCGCGGGCGCCGCCTGCGCGTAGACGGCCGCGTTGAGCAGCGTGCGGGCCTCGTGCGCCTGGGGGCCCTCGTAGCGCAGGCAGAGGTCCGCGCCTGACTCGGGGCACACGTGGAAGGCGAGCACGCACTTCTCGAAGGCGCGGCGGTGGCCGTTGGTCTCCGTCTCGTAGAAGAGGTAGGACCTGGTGGGCGCCGGCACCGCCTCGGCCCGCAGGATGTAGTGCCAGGCCTTGAAGAACTGCTGGTCCTTGCCGAAAAAGTCCGCGAGCAGCATGAGCGGCTCGGCTCGGTGGGCGTTGGCCGCGTGGGCCTTGAGCGCCCAGTACTCGCCCTCGACGGCGTCGCCGAGCTGCAGGTGGCAGGCGGCGATGCGGTACGTGGAGTACCAGGCCTCCTCGTCCTCCTCCGGGCTGCTCTGGCCGCGGCGGCGCTGGTACCAGACGAGAGCATCTCCGTACCGCTGCATGTAGAAGTAGGTCTGCGCGAGGTAGAAGGCGTAGCGCTTGTTGTCGGGGTCGCCCTCGAGGCCCTGCTTCAGCAGTCGCTCGTCCCGCTCGAACTTGTCCGCCTTGCAGCCGCCGTCGCCGACGTCGTCGAAGTCGGCGACCTCAGGGAGCACGTTGGCGACGCTGGAGCCCGGCTCCTGGCACTCCCAGTACTCGTGCGTGACCCCCACGCTGCGCCAGGGCTTGGAGAGGCGCAGCAGCCGCAGGTTGACGTAGGCCATGCCGACGTTGGTCTGCTGCACGAGGTAGCCGTCCGCCGGGGAGGCTCGGACGATGTTCCTGAGCGGGTGCCTGGAGCGCCAGATCATGTCCGGGTCCTGCGCGAAGGCCCAGGAGAGGGTTAGATCCCAGGCGAGGGAGCGCGCGAAGGCCGCGGCTCCCTCGAAGGACCTCGAGCGGTTGTGGCCGAAGTCCTTCCATTCGTGGCGCTCCACGCGCAGAGGCTTGCCGAGTTCGGCGCAGCACTCCTCGGCCAGCCGCACCGTGTCGTCGTCGGATCCCGTGTCGGCCAGGTAGACGGCGTCGACCTCGGGCCCGACCGTCCTGAGGCACCTCTGGATGATCTTGGCCTCGTTCCTGACCATCAGGAGCAGCAGGATGCGCGCTTCGGTCATGAGTCTTTATGGTGCGCCCGGAGACGGGCGGGGCCGAGCCGTGCGCGCGCTCATCCGACTCGCATCACGTTAAGGCTCAGGTCCACCGCCAAGTTGATCGTGCCGGAGACGGCCGTGGCGTTGGTGAAGAACATGGGATAGATGGTGATGGTGGCGTCGGTGTAATAGACGAAGGGGTGCTGCACTTTGGGGAAGGTTAATCCGTTGCCGAAGCTGAGGTTGGACTGCCCGATGTAGCACTGTCTGATCCAGGTGCCGGAGACGTTGGCGAAGCCGACGCAGAAGTTCTGGAAGCTGCACGTGAAGGCGAGCGTGGCGCTGCCCTGGCCGACGCCGATGAGGGGCATCACCATGTAGGTCCCCGGAGGCAACGACACTCCCGAGGTGCCGATGGCGTAGTTGCCCTGCGTGTAGGGGTTGATGGTGGTTTGGACGGCGCTGCCCACCACGCCTCCCACGGAGTAGATCGACCCGGGCCAGCCCGCCCTGGGGTTGGTGTACTGGTACGCTGGGCTGGTTGCCGCGCTGCTGCCGAGCAGGAGCCCGATCGCGTTGAGCTGATCCACGTACATGTAAGCGCTGCCGTTCGAGTAGGCGCCGACGGCGAGGTTGGCGTATGCGCCGCTCGGGTTCCCCAGCTGCAGCACGGTGGCTCCCGACAGCGAAACGGTGTTGCCGATGCGAGCGAAAGTGTTGACGTTCAGAGAGTTGCTCGTGATGCCCTGCGGCACTAACAGATTGTTGGAAATCGTCAGTAGGTTGCTGGCGCCGACCTGCAGGTTGACGTACGCGGAGCCGGTGGGGTTGCCCAGCTGCATGATTGTGGGCCCGCCCGAAGCCGTGGTGGAGCCCCCGACGCGCAAGAAGGTGGTGAAGTCGCCTTGCGGGACGCTGAAGTTCTGAGTCACGGTGAGGTTGCCGTTGACTGTCTCGGAGCCGTTCACCACCAAGCCGCTGCTCCCGATAGTCGCACCCAAGGCGCTGAAGGCCCCGGACACCGACAGGCCCTGAGCGACCGAGGCTGCCCCGGAAATGGACAGTCCTCCGCCCACCGCCGAGTTTCCCGACGCGATGAGGCTAGTGGCGTTGACGGTGCCTGCGACGGACAGACCGCCCGAGCCGATGCTGGCGGAGGTGGCGCTCAGGGCGTTGAAGGTGGCCGCGCCGACGTGCACGCTTGGGCCCGCGAAGGTCGCGGTGCCCGAGACGGTGAGGGGTCCGCTCACGCTGACGGAGGTGGCGCTCAGAGCGTTGAAGGTGGCCGCGCCGACGTGCACGCTTGGGCCCGCGAAGGTCGCGGTGCCCGATACGGTGAGGGGTCCGCTCACGCTGACGGAGGTGGCGCTCAGGGCGTTGAAGCTGGCCGCGCCCGCGTACACGCTGGGGCCCGCGAAGGTCGCGGTGCCCGAGACGGTGAGGGCCCCGCTCACGCTGACCGAGGTGGCGCTCAGGGCGTTGAAGCTGGCCGCGCCCACGTACACGCTGGGGCCCGAAAAGGTCGCGGTGCCCGAGACGGCGAGGGGTCCACTCACGCTGACCGAGGTGGCGCTCAGGGCGTTGAAGCTGGCCGCGCCCACGTGCACGCTGGGGCCCGCGAAGGTAGCGGTGCCTGACACCAGGAGGCCACCTGCTACGAAGACGTTACCCGAAGCAGTGAGGGAGGTGGTCGCCGCGCCGCCGTTCAACGACGCCAAGCCAGCGGAGGCGATCGTCGCCACGCTCGCCGCTCCGGCCGTGAGCGAGCCGAGGGAGCTGGATCCAGACACGGACAGAGCGCCTAGGCCCGCGGTTCCCACGACGTTGAGACCGCCCGTCCCGAAGACAGCCGACGTGGCGCTGAGCGCCCCAGCGACCGCCAAGCCGGCTCCCACCGACGCTCCCCCCGCTACGATAACGGAAGCCACGGTAGCGACTCCGGAGACGGAGAGGCCGCCCGAGCCGACGCTGACGGAGGTGGCACTCACTGCACCGAAGGAGGCCGTGCCGACGTGCACGCTCGGTCCGGCGAAGGTGGCCGTGCCGGAGACCAGCAGGCTTCCGGCGACGGCGACGTTCCCCGAGGCCGTCAGAGAAGTAGTGGCGGCGCCGCCGTTAAGAGACGCCGGTCCTGACGAGGCCAAGCTCGCGACGCTGGTCGCGGCCGCAGTGAGGGAGCCGACGGCGGCGGCTCCGGAAACGGACAGGGCGGCCACGCCCGCGGTGCCCACGACGTTGAGGCCGCCCGAGCCGAAGGAGGCGGAGGTGGCGCTGAGGGCTCCCGCCACGGCCAGGCCCGCGCCCACCGAGGCGGCTCCGACGAAGACGGCCGTTGCGGCGTTGACGCTCCCCGAGACCGAGAGGCCTCCGGATCCGACGCGGGCGGAGGTGGCGCTGAGGGCGCCGAAGGAGGCCGGTCCGAGGTACGCGCTGGGCCCCGAGAAGGTGGCGGTGCCGGAGACGAGCAAGCCGCCGGCCACCGAGACGCTCCCGGAGGCCGTAAGAGAAGCGGTCGTCACCCCGCCGCTCAAAGTCGCCAGCTGCGACGCGGAGAGGGTCTCCGCGCTCACCGGTCCCGCTGTGAGAGACGCGATCGAGGAGTCCCCGGACACGGACAGAGCTCTCAGGGAGGTGAGGCCCGCGACGTCGAGGCCGTCACTGACAGCCAAGAGGTTGGCGTCGACGAGAGTCGCCGTCAACGAAGAGAGAGTCAGGCTCGACACGGAAAGGCCGCCGGTCCCCACCGAAAGCTGGTCGGTGCTGACCGAGCCGAAGGAGGCCGCGCCTGAGACCGACAGCGTCGTGGCGGACGCGCCGCCGTTCAAGATCGCGAGGCCCGAGGCGACGAGCGAGACGCCGACCTGGTCGCTACCGAGGGTCACGACGTCCGCGTCGATGCGAGTCGCCGTCAAGGACTGCAGCGTCAGGCTCGAGAGGGAGAGGCTGCCCACCGAGATCTGCTCGGCGCTCAGCGCGCCGAAGGAGGCCGGGCCCACGTGCTTGCTCGGTCCGGCGAAGACGGCGCTGCCCGACACGAGCAGGTCCCCGGACACCTCGGCGCTGGCGCCGACCTTGACGCCTCCGAGCAGGAAGCTCGTGCCGCTCACCGTCAGGTCACCCGCCGTCACCGACTCCAGGATGCTCTTGCCGGCGACGGCCAAAGGACCGTAGAAGAGGCTCGCCCCCGAGACGCTCAGGCCCCCGACGTCGACCTCCACCTGCGGGGCGGAGAGCTTGCCGCCCACCTGCGCGGCGCCCAGCACCTTGAGGTCGGCGGCCGAGACGCCGCCGGCGAAGTCGGCGGTGCCGCTGCTGATCAGCCCTCCCTGGAGCGAGGAGAGGCCCTGCACGGTCAAGGGCCCCGACACGGAGAGGCTCTCGACGTCCGTGATCACGACGGAGCCGCCGCTGCCGGAGATGACCACCGATCCGGTGAAGTTGGCGGTTCCCGAGACCTCCAAGGTGCCGGCGAAGGCGCCCTTGGCGGCGGCGATGCCTCCCTCCACGAGCAGCAGGGGAGCGACGGCTTCGAGCGGGGCCACGATCCCCGCGTCCCGGAGAGCTCGGGAGTAGCCTGCGTTGAAGGGGTCCTCTGCCTTGGCCGTCGGCGGCGGGGCGGCGGAGATCGTGAGGCCGCCGTAGGCGACGACGGGGCCCTCGAGCGTGGAGGTGCCGATGACGGTGAGCTCCTCGAAGGTGGCGGATCCACCGGTGGGGCTGACCGGACCGATGCCCGTCACGGAGCCCTTGAAGACGGCCGGCCCCTCGACCACGAGCGCTCCGACGGCCGCGTTGGAGGCGCTGAAGTTCTGAGCGTACGCGCAGGTGGCGTCGATGGCCTGGGTCCTCACGGCGCAGAAGCACTGCGCGCTCCTATTGGCGCAGCTGACGCAGGGCCCGATGTAGTTAGGGTCGTATGATGTAGAAGATGCTCTCATTCCGTTTTATCAATCGAGACATTTTTTTTCTGTTCTTTTGGCGGGACTGAAGGGCCAGGCGTCAAGGCAGGGCGGGTCCGATCTGCTGGAAGAGGAAGCTGATGATTTCCCCGTCGCCAGAGACCGTGAGGCTGAAGGTCGCCCCGAAGTAGGGGTTGTAGGACACCTTAGTGTCGGCGCGGACGAGCGCCTGCGTGACCATGCCCTCGATGAGGGAGTCCGCCGCGAGGTCCGCCGGTCGCGCGGGCGTGAACCAGGAGACGACGAGGCCGCTGTCGAGCGCGATGTAGTTGGAGATGTCCACGAAGATGTCCGAGGTCTGTTGGCAGAGGAAGCTGGCGGAGCAGGTCCCGCAGGCGCGCTGCGTGCCGGCGTCGTAGAGCGTCGCGCGCCCGAAGGCGTAGAGCGAGGAGACGGTGACGGAGGGCGTCCCCGGCCAGGGCTGCGTGGGGATGGTGCAGAAGGACTCCGCGAAGTCCTTCACGCGCAGAAACACGGTGAAGCGCGGAGGAGCCGGAGTCCGGCAGGGGGGCAGCGAGCACATTTCTCTTTTATCCCTTGCGGGATCACAGCACATTTCTAAAGACGTTCCACCTTGATGGCTTACGAGGGACTCGTAGCATTCGTGTGATTTTTAACAACGGCAGCTCTCACTCGTAGTTTAGCGTAGCTTCTTTCAGGCAGTAGAGTTGCGAGTGTGCCATGTCTCGAAAGCGCTCCGAAGAGGAGTTGCGGGCCCTGTCCAGCGACGCGGTCACAGGCTGGGTCCAGACGCCACTGGTGAGGGAAGTCGCCGGCGTTGAGACCCTGAACGCACCGTACCTGGCTGCCTTCTTGAAGCACCACGAGCTTCCTGCTTCGAAGGCGGCCATGGTTGGCCAAAATGGCATCAGGCTGTGGAATATGACTAAGATGTTTCTAGAGGCAGACAAATACGAGGGATCGAAAATCTACCCGCGAGGGATCGAAGCATTAGCCAAGGCCTTCAATCACGGCTTCGACGCCCCTATAGACGCACAGGAAGAACTGATCTCCTTCATGAAATCACGGTCAGGAGAAGCCTACCAAGCCTCTGCCGCGCAACTGGAGCGGCACTATCAGCTCTGTCGAAGCTTTCGATGCCCACGATCAGAGATGAGCGACCCTCCGAGCTACCTCGATCTCTTCAAGAACGACGAGGTACCAAAGCTGTGGAGCCACGAGGACGGCATCGAGCGAGTCTTGGTCAGCGCCAACGGTATCCTTCGCAGCTGGCCAACTCTGATGCGCGCTGGATGGAACGCCGCCAATGCTGCAAGGGGCGCTGCATCCCACTGGGCTGCCTGTCAAGCTGATGTCGACGAACTGCACGCAGACTTGGCTCGCGAAGGCCATATGTTTCAAAACATGATCTCGGTATCTACACATACCTAAGTAGAATTAATTGAGGTAGTCATTGCTCATCATCGGTGATGTACGATGACTACCCATGAAATCCCTAAAATTATTCCCCCTGTGATGTATAGTCATCCCTGTGAGGCCAGATCTCTGACGACGAACGCCGCAGGCTGCTTTGCTTCTCCAAGGAGAAGGATGGTATTCTCTACCTGAACTTCACTGCCTGCGTGCTCTTCGTGAACAAGCTGCCTGGGATCTTGGCCGCCAGGATGCAGCTGCGCGCCAGCTACTTCGACGCCTTCACCGACATCGGCTCGGCGCACGCGAAGTCCTTCCTGCTGGCCAAACTCGCACGCGCCTCAGCCGAGCCGGTGGCGGCGCAGCTGCGCTCCGAGGTGGACGGCCCTTCAGAGGCGTCACGACATCAGAGCTCCGATGCGGCGCTGAGATTTTGGCTGGAGTCTCGTTTGAAGGCGCTGGAGGGTATGGTGGCAAACATTGCAGCCAGCTCAGCTGCATCGGCGCACGGTGTCTTGGAGATCACTCGCTCGAACCACAGTGAGGCTGAGCGGCATTTGCTGAGCATCGGCACCAAGGTGACCGACGGCAACCTGAATCTCATCTCTATCGAGGGCGGTCCTCTCCACTTGAGCGTCTTCTTGAGCGAGAGAGGAGTGAAGGAAGATATCATTCGCCGCCTGAGCCCCACCTTCTCTGCGGAAGTGAAGCGCCGCAAAGTCGCTCAGTACACCGGAGAGGGGCCATTTTGGATCGCACTGAGCCAGGGTTCGTGGCGACCGTTCTACACCGAAGCGGACAGGGACTTGATCAGCGAGGTATTTGAGGATCCCTTGACCGCGCAGAACATCGCGGCGCTCCTGGCCAGCTCCCAGCCCGCTCGGGCTCTTCCTCCAGCGAACAATGGTCGGTTGCGGCGTCGCACAGGGCCCTACAGCCGAGCCTTGCGATGCACGTCAGGGCCGGTGACTCGCCTTGACTCTTTCTTCTCATCTCGTAGAGCAGGAGACTCCTAGGGACCCAGGTAAGGCGATATTCTGTGCCATCGTGGCCGATGCACCGATGATCATAGAGCTCATCCTTGCAGCGCCTTGCAGCGCATCCGAGCGCCGCTTCGGGACCTCGGTTGTGCAGGAGAGGTCTCGCTGCTTCGCCCTCTCGCCCACGTGCTCGTCTCCGATGGCGCCCCTCGCAAAGCCCGCCGCCGTCGAGCTTCACGACGGTAAATGAGGACCCTGGACGTCGTCGCCGTGCTGCGCCTCGAAGGCATGCGAGGGCCGGAGCGCGTCGTGGACGGCCGCCGGGGCGAGGCCTTCCCGGGCGTGGTGCTGGGTCCCAGCCTCGAGCACTCGGACCGGCACCCGCTGACCGCGGCCGCCTCTTCTCCGCTGGAAGCCGAGTGGAGAATCTGGCGGAGCGTCGTGGAGTCGCTGAAGGTCGCCGTGGAGGGCGCGGACCGCAACTCTCCCGTCTTTTTTTCGGGCTAGGCGAGTGGGACGGCCGTCGTGGTCGAGGCGATCCCGCGGGAGAGGAAGCTCACGCTGCGCGCGCCGGCCTCCGAGCAGGACGCGAGCTTGCAGTGGCCGGCGCAGGGCGCTTGGAGCGACGCACAGTGCGCCTCGGCGAGGCAGTTCACCCAGCTGCTTCTGTCGAGCGAGGCGTGCGGTCGCGTGCAAGCGCAAGTGAGGGGCGCGCCCGAGTCCCTGAAGGCGAGCCTCGTGCTGGCGCTCCGCGATCCCGAGAGCCACCACGACGACTGGGGGCAGCTGCAGGTCGACCTCGCGAGGATGAGCTTCACGGCGTCCACCGCGCGCTCTCCACTTTGGCGCTCCTGGTCCGCCCGAGTCTGCCGCTCACGGACCTGGACGAGGTGGAGCGCGCCGCCGAGCGCACCTTCGGCCTCCGGCCGCCCTGCGACGCGGTGGCGCTGCAGGAGGTGGTCGGTCTGGCGCAGCAGGGGGGCTTCACCGCGAAGATCCTGCGCCACTTCGCCGAGCAGGGGCGCCACATGCACAAGTGGCAGCGACAGCGCGTCTCCATGACCCCCCGGGGGATCGAGAGTTGCGTCTGCGCCGAGGAAGGAGATCCGGAGGAGGTGCGGCGCCGCGCGGTGTGCGCCAGCGCTTCCGCGGACGCGTCCGAGCGCCGCTTCGAGCCTCCGGTCGTGCGGGAGCGGCCTCGCTGCTAGGTCACGACGCGCCGCAGTGCGTCAAGGCCTCCAGGAAGGCGTCGGCGACGTTCCGGTCGACCTTCGCCGGCTCGCCGAAGAGCTCGAGGAAGCTGCGGTCGAGGCAGTCCAGGAGGCGCTCGCGGCTCACGTCCGGCGCGCGCGTCGCTTCGGCCACTTCCCAGAGCTCTTCGACAGAGGAGCAGCCCAGGATCAGCGCGAAGGCCAGCTCGGCTTCGGGCTCGTACTCGTCGGAGGGCACGCCGAAGCCGCGCAGCCCCATGGCGTCGTCCCAGTAGAGCGCCTGAGACAGCAGCTCCACGCCGGGGCGCGTCCAGTGCTGCAGGGCTCTAGGCTTGCCGATCGCCTTGAAGAGGTCGCTCAACCTCGAGGCGGTCGTCATGGGGGAGGTGTGAAAAAGAGGTTGAGGTCGATATAAGGAGTAAAACCTATCTTGAAAGCGAGATTCTCGTTCGAATACTCAGTGCTGATTGTACACTGTATCGTCGGCCAATCTTCGACGGTCGATGTCTTCACGAGGACTTCCACGAATGTATTGAATCTGCCCTTCTTTTTCGATATGTCGAGTCTTCCGTCGTCACCCTTTTGTCTCTCTGCTGTCATGGAGTAGACCAGATCTCCACGCGCGTTGACGTAACGGAAAGTAATCTCTTGTTGAGCTTCTTCTTCGATACGAGAGATCCTGCTTCTCTTCAGCATCCAAAGAACATTCGCCCAGAACGTATTTTCCCCTCGTCGGTTGATTTCGTCTCGATTCGTGCAGCCGGAGTCGAAAGAGAGGATGTGAGAAAGGAGGTTTGGGTCCAAGTCCTTTATCGCCTTCACCATCCTAACTCTGGATAAAAACACCTTTGCGGGGGTTTGTAGTAACCTGTGTTTAATGTTCACGTATACTTCCCCGTTCATTTCGATGCCCAGGTGACATCGATTCCACGTGTAAGGCTGCTCCAAGACTGTTTTTTTGGTAAGTTCTAAGGTCGGATCCTTAAACAGCAGGCTTTTTGCCTTTACCTCAAGCAATCGATTTTCCTGTCCAGCCTGGTTTCTCTTTTTCCTCAGGTGCCTTCCTAGGGCGAATCCACCGACAACTCCCGCAGCCAAGGCCACGGCGAAGTGCTTCGGGGTATTCTTTTGCGGAGTCGCGCTGAACGCGTGCGCGAGTGGATTCGGCGGATGCTCAGCACTTCCCGACATCGCGCTTTTCGTATTCATTTGATTAAAAAAATGCAGGGCCACGGCCAAAACTCCGGAGACAGCCTCGCTCGACAAAGGAAGGCCGTCAAGGACTGCGTGGAACGCTGGAGGCGCGACCCGGACCGCGCCGCTCAGCTCGCTCACTGTCGGCGCGTGCGGGCGTTGAGCGGGAACTCCCTGGAGCTCGCGCGGCTCTGCCCGAATCCCGAAGGGGTCGACCCGCGCTTCTCGGGAGCGCAGTACGGAGACGAGATGCTCAAGGAGTGCCGCTCCCTGGAGTCGGCTGCCGCCGGCCCCACCGTCGAGCGGCACTTCGTGGGAGAATGCTACGGCCTCAGGCGCTCCGAGTGCGCGAGACAGAGCGCGGCCTGCCAGTGGACGGAGCCTTCCGGTCCGTGCACCGAGCGCTCGGCGGCCGGACCGTCGGCGACGCTGCCCCCTTCGACCCCCGCTCCGGAGTCCTATTTCGTCGGCGACTGCGAAGACCTGAGAGATCGGAGGGACTGTAAGCAGAACGACTGCGTCTGGCAAGAGCCGTCTGGGCCCTGCCGCGTGCGCTCCGATCCGGCTCTCGAAGGCTTCTGTCAGCGCCTAGGCTGCCAGAAAAACGAAACCGTCCGAGACTGTCGAGCTCGGAGGCCCCGCCGCGCTCTGACCGCCAACGACGAAGCGCTGCTGAAAACCCTCCGGGACGCTCGGTGTCCGAAGTCGGCCGTGTCGCGCTCGACGTTGAAGCGCGGCGTGCACGCCGTGACGGCCGCCGCCCTCGGCCTGCACCGCTCCCTGACTAGCTCCCTGACTAGCTCCCCGCTCCTCGGAAGCCTCTCGACGCGGCCCTCCAACGCGACGGCCGTGGCGGAGGCTGGCTTCCAGCAACGCTCCCTCGCGCAGGCGCTCCGGCAAGGCGTCTTCGCGGGATGGCCTGCGGCGAAGTGAGGCGGTGCGTGGCCTCGGTCGCATGGTAAAAATGGAGCGGGATCGTCGTCGAAGCCCTCCGTTGGTGCGCCTGCTGTGCGCCGCTGCAGCGGCTGGGGCGCTCCTGGTCTCCGGGATCGTGTGCGCCCGATCCTCCTCCGCGCCGTGGGTCGACGCGGAGACGGCCTCTCCTGCCGAGGCGGAGTGGCCGCTGAAACCCGTCCGCCGAGGGGCGCCCGCGGACCCGGCGACCCTCGAGGACCTCTACGAGCGCTCCTGGCTTCGAGCCAGCCGGTCGGGGAACAACCCGTGCTGTCTGGGGAGCGCCGTGGGCCTCGCGAGCAGCACGCTGCGAAAGAAGAAGAAGCGCTCGACGCCCCTCGACAGACGATCAGAGCTTCTGTGCGGAGACGCCCCGGTCCACTGTCAAGGCCTTGAGCGATTAATGAATAAAGATGCATAACCGGTCGCACGGGCCTGCTCGAACGTCTCCGAGACTGCACCCGGTAGGCCTGGCGCTAGCCGGGACGGCGGCCGGCGCAGTTGGCCTGGCTCTGATGCGCCGGCGCAGTTGGCCTGGCTCTGATGCGCCGGCGCAGGGCGGACGCCGCGGCACTTTGCGCGAATGGTCTCAATTTCGGTTTGAAAATTTTAGGAGGAATAAATATTGATACAGTGTACGACGGAAAAGGGGATCTGTGCGATTTCTTTGAGTCAATAATAACCCATTTATATTCCAATGAGATGCAGCAAAACCCGTCAGTCGAATTCTTGAGCGTGAGTTTTCCTGCGATCGGTATATCCAGAAGCACCTCGCAGGGTGCAATGAAGTGCGACTCCAAGGCCTTAGCCGCCAGTATATGCAAGATATTGCAAGACGGGTCGCGATTATTTCTTGAGATGCGGTCTACGACAGAAGAAACCGAGGTGACATTCAAGTCCCCTGTGCTAATATGGGACATGCGCCACGAGCAAGCTCCACGGAGTCAGAACGAGCAAGCTCCACGGGGTCAGAACAAGCAAGCCGAGCTATAGGTACCGTTGACGATCAGAGCTTCTGGGCAGAGACGCCTCGTCCCCTGTCACGGCCTCGAGCGAGTAACAGAGATGCATAACCGCTCGCACGGGCCTGTTCGACCGAGACTGCACCCGGTAGGCCTGGCGCTAGCCGGGATGGCGGCCGGCGCAGGACGCGCTCCGAGGATACCGACGAGGCTCACAGAGAGGCGGACGACGCGGTAGTGCAGACTAGCGAGGCACGCAAAGAGCAACTCAGACAGGCGTCCGACGCGGCACTTTACGCGCGCAAGAGAATGTACGAGCACGCAGCGCGGGTCATCAAATTCCGTTTGAGTATACCAGAATTAAACTTTGAAAAAGAGAACGACGGAAAGGGGGAGCTGTGCGCCTTCTTTGCGTCAATGATGACCGATCTAAGAGAAAAGATTCGAGGCTTTAAGATCAGGAAGTCCAACAGCATGGGTTCGAAAGTGTCAATCCCTGAAGACTTTAGCGTGCATTTACCTGAGATCGGTGTAATATCCAGCGCCTCGCAGAATGCAATAGAGTGCGACTCCAACGCCTCAGCCTCCAGTATACGCAAGATATTGGAAAAACGGTCGCGAGCGGGATTTCTAGAGGTTGGTTCAGCCCTGACGGAATCAAAATGATTTATAGTTTCCCTGTGAATATAACAACGTGACAGGAGAATTCGAGTTTGAAAAAAACGAACAGCACGTACATGTCGCCGTGCGACGAGGTCGTCACCGTTCCAGGTCTTACCGGACGCCAGAGACATCGCTCACATAATGTACGTCAGGCCGATACGCAATGCCAGGCACGTCTCTTGTCGTTCCGGACTAATCGGACATCACGCGCCGCCGAGCAGCCCCACGGAGTCAGGACAGGCAAGCCGAGCTATATGTACCGTTGACGAAGTCGTCTTGGTTGTCCGGCTTCCAGGTCGGTCCGATGCAAACGAGTTCTGTGGCATCTGGATCGAGAGCGACAAGTCCCTTCTTCCCCTTGCTGCAGTCTGGTGCAGTCGTCGCCTGCTTCGTCGAATACCATGCCTGGCTGGCCGGTGAGGAGCAGTCTCCAGTGTAGTGCTCGTACGCCCATAACTCAAATTGCTGCTTGTTATCGTCGTAGATACGGAAGTAGCGGGTCGGCCACGAGTCTTTTACTAAGCAAGCCTTTTCTATGTTGTGAGTTATGATAGAACTTTCGATACTGCTTTTACTTGTGGCATCATTCCATGCGGCATTATCTACGCACGAGATGCTTCCGTCAATTTTTTGCAGCAGAGCAAGGTTCCCGGTGCTGCAGAACGTGGATTTCGAGGCGCTGTCCCGATACCACGCCTTGCTCGCGTCCGACGAGCAGTCTCCAGTGTAGTTCGTTCGTGCCCAGTCCAGTATCAGTTTATTGGTGTCCGCGTCGTAGCCAAGGGCAAAGGTAGGCGGCCACGCATATGGCAACGGGTTCTCCAAGCACGCTCTCGCTGTCTTTTGCGAGAAGTTCGATTCTAGACCTGGTAAATCCCACGAATACAGGCACCCTTGTTGTCGTTTTTCATCGTTAGTTAGGTATCGCATCTGACCTTCGCGGCAGGGCGTCCCGTCGTACCAGGTCTTGCTGTGCTCGGAGGAGCAGTCTCCGGTGAAGCGGGTATTAGCCCACGCATCGATAGTGCTTTTATCGCGCGGCTCGTAGAAGTCCACAGGCCACGCCCCCGGCGGGAAGCGATTCTTGGGGTAGAAGCAGAAATCTCCTTTCGCGTCCATGACTTCCTTAGAGGTGTCGGGTGGGTAGCACGTATTATCTGAGAGACTGACGAAGCGGGGCAGGTCTGGATCTTCCGGACAGCTCGCGCTGCTGAACATCTTCAAGTCTGCGGGACAGAAGCCTCTGTAGTTTCGATACCACTCGCACCTCTGGTCCAGGGGTGTGGGGACGAGGCAGGAATCGCTACCGCCTCCGCTAAAAACCCGCATTACGTAGACCACCGCTCCTAGGGCCAGCACCGCCACGATCGCCAGGAGCAGGTACACGCTCGGCATGCTTTGATTTACTGGGTTTGAGCGTCGACTTGGTCTTCTCCAGGCTTGCGAAACGCAATCTGGGTCCCGTTCTCCAACGCCACCTGGGCCCCCGTGTCGGCCCTGAAGCGCCGCACCGCCTCGTAGACGCCCCAGCTGGGGCAGTAGTCGTCGAAGAGCAGCACGCCCCCGGGGCGAAGCAGGGACCAGGCCAGCGCCGCGTCGGCGTAGGCTCCCTGCTCGCTGTGATCTCCGTCGACGTACGCGAAGTCCAGCTCTCCCTCCGAGCGCAGCTTCTCGGCGAAGTCCGACAGCGTTCCGCGGAGCGCCACGATGCGCTCCTCGCCGGCGGTGTTGTGAGTGAAGCGAGCGTACTGTCCGGCGAAGGCGCCGTCGAGCGGGTGGGTTTGGCCGGCCACGTAGACGTCGTCCCAGGGGTCGACGCAGTAGAGCAAGGAGCCCTGAACTCCGCAGAGGTGGCTCACGATCTTGAGGCTCCCTCGGCCCTCGAAGGACCCCACCTCCAGGCAGCGCATGGGGCCCTGCGGGGGCGCCGGCCAGAGGGCGAGCAAGGATTCGGCGAGGACGGTGCTCCAGTCGTGCGTGAACATTTCTGTACGCTCGGCAAACTTTCTCGCGCCCGCCGAAAAAAACGAACGCGCCCGCCACTCCGCGGTCAGGAGCGCCTTCTGCCTTCCCGACGGTCACTGAAAACGCAATGGAGGTCGCAGACCGGTACCGTGCCTTCGTCGACGCCTGTTTCGAGAACGCGGAGCGCGGCGTGTCCAACGTCACCGAGGACGTCAAGGCGCTCGACGGCATGAGCGGCACGAAGACGCGCCACTTCTACAACAACCTCGTGGGGATGCCCGGCGCGCGCTACCTGGAGATCGGCACCTGGAAGGGCAGCTCCGTGTGCGCCGCCATGTGCGGCAACGAGGCGGACGTGCTGTGCATCGACAACTGGAGCCAGTTCAGCGGTCCGAAGGGAGAGTTCCTGCGAAACTTCGAAGCGCACCGCGGCAAAAACCGCGCCAGGTTCCTCGAGGCCGACTGCTTCTCGGTCGACGCCTCGGCGCTGCCCAAGTTCAACATCTACATGTACGACGGTGAGCACAGCGAGGAGAGCCACTACCTCGCCCTGGCGCACTTTCTGCCGTGCCTGGACGACGTCTTCGTGTACGTCGTGGACGACTGGAACACGGACCACATCCGCGAAGGCACGCGCCGCGCGATCCGGGACTTGGGCCTGCGAGTGACCTACGAACGGGAGGTGCGCCTCACGCAGGACAACACGCACACGCCCATTGAAGAGGCGCGGACCACCTGGTGGAACGGCATCTTCGTGGCGGTCCTGCAGCGCACTTAGCCGACTCTCAGCGCCTCCTGGTAGGGTAAACGCATGGCCTACGCGTCCTCCTTCGTCGACGAACCCTTCGAAGGCGCCTCCGTGGGGGAGGCGTCGGCGTGGACGCCTCCTTCGGCTCCGTGCGAGGAGCTCTGCAGGGCGGCTGCTACGTCGCGGTTGCTGGACTGCCTGAACCTGGGAGACGTCGACGCGCCCTCTTCCTCGGATTTTCAGAAGCTGACTCCCTGCACCCTGGCGCAGAAACCCTTCTATTCTGCGTGCGTCTCAGCGTGCGTCTCGACGGGGTTTTGAACGGACGCCTCTTCGTTTTTTTGAGGGAGACCCGATTTCTCTGGGCTCTCTATGACGCAAAGAATCCGCCGCTGCTTCCAAAATGTCGTCCCGGTGTGGCGAGGAGGCGCCGTTGCTCGCTTGGTCCTGCTTGCTCCGCGATGTGCCCATCGACGACACCTCGCGCGAGATAGCGAACGTCCGCGTAGCTCGCAGGGCCAGCGCTCTCCGAAAAAGGGTCGGTCGACTGCTCTTGGCTTACAGGATCAGCAAGGTGACGGTCACCGCGGGCGCTCTGCTGGTGCCGTCCATCACCGGCCTGGACGAGAGCAAGTCGCAGCCTCTGATCACGTTCTGGCTCATCTGGGGCCTGAGCCTCCTGACGGCCGGAGGCAACGCGCTCATCTCTCTCTTCGGCATAGATCGCAAGTACTTCCTCCTGAAGGACCGATCGGCTCGACTCGAAGAAGAAGCCTGGCTGTACGTGTCGTTGTCTGGCAAATATCACACGGGAGCTTCGCACCAAGAACAGTTCTCTCTCTTCATCGAACACTGCGAAACCTTGCTCTCGGTGGGGCACAAACCGAGACAGGACGCCCACTCCTCGACGCCGACGCCCGTCGGTCGTCCAGGACATCTCGCCGACGCCGACGAGATCTCGTCCAGAGTTCTCGTCGACTAGCTGCCACGACCAAGCGTTCAAGCTCGGTGGCTGGATGACGTAGCTGCAGCGGTCGGCTGCTATAGAACGTATTTTGTCTGCATGCTGTACCAAATGGGATCCATAATTTGCTGTACTCACATCGAGCCTTGCGTCCACGAAGATCGATGCGAAGAAGCCGAACCTGGAGCTCTTTATGCGAATGCGATCGCCTACATACCGCCGGCTATTCGAGAAATCAGTAGGAGAACACTTTTCCCTGGCGACTCTTAAATGGGGGGAATATTGTCAGCCTTAGCGTCGGCTTCGTCGACGGGCTCCAAGCCTTGTCCGAGACACGTCCAAACGCATTGTGACTGTTCTTGGTCTGACAGCTCCGGCAGCTCGGTTGTGTCGTACAGACCGTCTCCGCGACCTGAAAAAAACGAAGAATGCAAAGGTGAGAATTAGGGCCTAGTGATCTCGCCTTGGATTGTAGGGCGTAGCTTGGCGCATGGCGAGTCTGAGTCTCTGCTGCTGCCGCTGCAGGCTGAAGTCCAAGGGGATAGCCGGCGAGCCTGTGCAGGGCGACGAGTCGAAGCATGCAAGCAGTTCAGAACCAGCTCCCGAGCCGAGTCCGAGCGGGGGCGCCTCACCGTCTCACACGAAAAAGGCGTCTCGGAGTCTCGGTTGGTGTCCGTTGTCTGCGTTGATGTGATCTCTGGTCGCCCTCACGGCTGTTCAGCGCGCACCTGCGTACGTGGGAATCGGGACGAAAAAAAACAAACGACCGCGGATTCCGTCTCGATGCGCAGTTCTCGCAGGGCTGCGCGGGATCTCCCGTTCGGAGACGATTGTTTCGTATGACCGCAGCGTGACAGCAGTACCCAATAGATTCTTCTTCGGCGGCCATGGCAGTCGTGTGCGGCTTGTACGAGAAATTCAGAGCGTGCCTGAAGTCCTCCAGGTGCCACCAGACGTTGCTCGAGGACGACCCTCCCGCGCACGCCATCCTTCCACCTTGTGTAGCGACTGAAGCTGAAGCCTGTTCGCCTCGATGCACCCGGGCATTCACCAACCCTTTTGAGCCACTCAGCGCGAGCGAGGTAGGAGCTCCCCGGCTCGCCGTCGATCCGTGGCGACAGCCTGTTCAGTGCGTCGTCACGTGTTCAAGGCCGGGGTCGAGCACGGATGAGGCGTCCGCGGGCTCCGGCGAGCTCCGGCTCGAAGCGGAGCCGAAGCCAGCCGAAAGCACCGCGGGCTCCGGCGAGATCCGGCTCGAAGAGGAGCCGAAGCCAGCCGAAAGCACCGCCGACGATGCCGCGAGTGACTAAAAGACGACCTGGTATGTTCCGAAGCGACTCGGACGCGACTTTAGAACAGAGACTCGCGTACGCCATGCTGCTCTTGGAACTCGAGCAATGGCCGCCTGTAGAGCTTCCTAGTGAGACGACGCTCGCGGAAAAACTTGAAAGACTCCGAGAGGGCCCAAGAGATTGGGCAGCTGCGTTCACCGAGGAACTGCAGGCGAAGATTCGTCGGAACGACATCCGAGCGTTTTCGCTGAAAAGACTTCTCTTGACGAAACGTGGTACCACCTAGGACGCGCGCGTCAGGCGCTCTGCGCGACGCCTCCAGGAGAGCGTCGGAGACTCCAAAGGTAGATTCGGAAAAACTTGAAAGACTCCGAGAGGGCCCAAGAGATTGGGCAGCTGCGTTCACCGAGGAACTGCAGGCGAAGATTCGTCGGAACGACATCCGAGCGTTTTCGCTGAAAAGACTTCTCTTGACGAAACGTGGTACCACCTAGGACGCGCGCGTCAGGCGCTCTGCGCGACGCCTCCAGGAGAGCGTCGGAGACTCCAAAGGTAGATTGCGAGGGCCGCCGCTCCCGGCATCCCTGCGAGTAACCAGCGACGTAGTGGAGTCCTTGATTTGTCTCCGGCCGAGGCTCTCCGCGTCGGGGAAGCGGCGGTCGGAAGGCGCTCGACAATCACGTCCGTATCGATCGTTCCGATCACTGGTAAGTGGTCCGAGGCGTCTCCGGCAGAAGCCAAGGGAGCCAGTCGATTGAGCACTTGCCGGTTCGAGAGCACGTAGTCCGCCGGATGTGCGCGTGTGAAGTCGCGACGCACGCTGCAGCAACTCAGGGGAGGCTTGTTGCTGTAGGTCAGTCGCATCTCCTGCACGCGCTGGGGGGCTTGCGCGCAGAGAGCGAAGGGTCGCAGGGACCCGTCGATAAACTCGTTCCAATCTCCCATGGCGACCACGACGGCGTCGGAGGGTAGATCCGACAGCACCGAGTGCCAGTCTTCGACGTGCGGGGCTTGCGGCCTCACACCGGCGACGCCCTTTTGGATGCATTCGCGCGTCCCTTTTTGATGGTGATTGTTGTGGAAATGAACGAATAGAAACGTGCGATCGCCGCCGCCTTGGGCCAGTACCACTTGAAGAGGTCTTTTGGAGATGTGACCGACGCCCGACCACGCAATGTGCAGAGCGTCGCACAAGAAGAGCGCGAGATGCTCCCGTCCCTGGGTGTGCGACGAGACTTGCATGTCGCGCAGGACCCGGCTCTGCTGCTGGAGAACCTCGTGTCGCGAAGCTTCTTGCAGTCCGACTGCCAGCAGCGGGCCGCACTGCTCCTGGAGTGACGCTTCGCCCGCGCGGTCGATGTTGTCTGCTACCTGCCTCAGGCAAGCGTCTCTCTTGCATCGTTTGGCGAGTTCCGACGCCGTTTGATCTCTCGAGTTGTTTTTCATGCATCCCCAACAGACGTTGTAGGTCAACACGCACAGTTTCATTTACCCTGCGCGACGAGCGCCAGGACCTGCCGGACGTTGCGGATCAAAGAGAGAGTAGACGCTTGACGCTTCCGAGCCATGGCCTCCGCTCGGGATGACATCTGGCTGTGCGCCGACTGTTCCGGTTCCGTGAGCGGCTCCGAGCACTATTTCGAGCAGCTGCTGCGTATGCTGGAGAGAACTCCGCGCGCCAGCTCGTACTTCATGTGGGACGGCACGCTGAGGGAGAAGAGCTACGAGCAGATGCGCGCGTGGGCCGAGACGAAGAGGGGCTTCGGCGGCACGGCGCCTTCGGTCGTCGCGAAGATCGCCGCGGAGCGCTCCTTCCACGGGACGCTGCGCCTCATCACGGACGGTGAGGTCGACGGCAGCGAGGTCGACGCGTGCGACCAGCATCTGCACGGCGCGGCCCTTGCCGCGGGCGAGACGGGCCACGTCTTCGAGAAGGTGGAGGCGATGTTCGTGGAACTCTGGGCGCGACCGAACTTGTCGGCGATCCTGCCCTTCACTCGCTTCAGTCCCTTCGAGGTGCAGGAGATGCGCAGCGACGGGTCTCTTTCGGACATCGAGCGCGTCTCGGCCGAAGATCTCGAGCTCTTCGAAGCCTTCGTGCGGCAGCGGGGCGACGCGGACTACGGAGAGCAGGCGGGTCGCCTGAAGCAGGTCGCGCAGGCGCGCTTCCTGGGCACGAAGGGCTCCGCGCGAGTCAGGGACGCGGCCATCGCGGTCAAGAAGCGTCTGACGGAGGAGATGAGCGCGCTCCTTGGCGCTGACGTGGGGCGGCAGCTGGCCGCGCTGCTCGGTGAGGGGTCCCAAGACGAGGCCGTGACGGTGGCGAAGAAGATGGTGTCCGCTTTCCTGGCCGTCAAGAGCGACGCCAGCGTGGCGATCAAGACCCTGGACGAGATCGTGGGGCTCTGCGAAGGCATCGCCAGGAAGTGCTTCACCAAGGCGGAGGCCAATCGGGCCATCAGCACCTCCATGCAGAGAGCGGAGACGCTCGCCGAGCCGATCGACTGCCTCCCCGAGGTTCGGGAGGCTCCGGAGAGCGCCGAGGAAAAGGCTTGGTTCCAGTGCCCGGTGACGCTCGAGGAGGACGCCTCGAACCTCGTCCTCGCGCTGGCCTGGCCCGGGGGTCGGGCCGGAGAGAGCTTCGTCGACGGGCTGGAGGGGCACTTCAAGAAGCTGCTGGCCTCGAACCCTCTGTGGCTGTGGACGCGAGCGGACTGCGTGGAGCGCTTCGCGTCCGTGTGCGACGAGCTTCTCAGCGCTCAGGCTCTGCGCTCAGCGCGGGAGGCCGGTGCACCCGTCGTCGTTTCCCCGACGACGCGGAGGCCCCTGGCGTCTTTCTTTCCGGTCTCCGCCGTCTCCGAGGCGCACGTCAAGGCCAGGACCTGGGCGCTCGCGCAGGTCGTCTCCGGCGGCAAGCGCTGGGGAAACCCGGAGCTCTGGTTCGCGAACCTGGTCCTCGCGGTAGCGCGCGGGAAGGTGAGCGAGAAGCTGCGGCAGGCGCTGCCCGTGCTGCTCTCGACGCTCAAGGCGCAGCTCTCCTCCAGCGAGAGCTACGCGTCCTTGAGCGGGCTGCCCGAGCTGCCGATGACCAAGGTGCCGACGTCGGTGGCCTGCTGGCTGGTGGCGACGGGGCCCGTCTACGACTTCCCCGCGATGTCCCTGCAGCTCCTGCCGGTCAGGTCCGAGGTGCTCTGGCTCGCCAAAGACCTCATGGGCTACTCGCTGCCCCCCGACGCGGAAGTCGAGCTGGAGAGGCTCAGCATCGTGCAGGTCATGCGCGACTGGAAGCTGGAGAAGAGGCCCCGGGGCGCGAGCCCGAGCGTCTTCGACGGGCCTCGCCGCCTGGAGAACCTCCTGACGGCCCTCGTGCAGAACTGCTACTGCGTCCACGTCGAGGACGCCCTGGTGGCCAGGCTGCGCTCGCACGGGCCCGCGGTCGAGTTCGTCGAGTTCGTGGAGCTCGACGGACCCGCCTGCGAGGAACAGCGGCGGGCCGTCCTGGAACTGCTCCCCGAGGCCTTCCGGGAGCACGCGCTGCGATACGGCTGGCAGGACTTGGTGCACCTGGCCTCCTTCGCCGACGTCCGCAGGAAGCCTTCCGAGTGCGTGCCTCCGAGGCTGGCCGTCGCGGCGGCCAGAGCAGACTACGCGCCGGCGGTCGACTGGGAGTACGGGCTTGAGCGGTACGAGCGCCTCGTGGTGCCCCTCTGTCCGTCGACGTGCCGCCCTTACAGCCGCGTGCAGCTCGGAGGGGAGCAGAGGCCGTGGCGGGAGGCCGCGGTGGCGTACTACGGGAACGCCACGGACGTGCTCTCTTGCAACGAGCACTTCGGGAACTTCGTGAGGAGCCGAGGCTTCTATCCTTGCGAAGCAGAGCTGGCGCTCTACCTGCGGCAGAAGTGGATCTCTTCCGGCAGGAAGCGGACGCTCCCCTATCAGCTGAAGCAGTTCCTCGAGGAAACCTGGGCGAGCGCGGCGCCGCTGGCCTCGGAGCTGCACCCTGCCGAGTTCGCGGCGCGCTTCGCGGAGAGCTGCGCGCTCGAGACTCGTCGGCGCCTCGAGGAAACCGGTGAGGCCGAGTGAGGACGCGCGCAGACCGGACAGAACAGACCTTGTCTGAAGCCGATGTGAAAATAAGATGCTTCCTGTCGTCGCCAAGAGTAGGCATGCGTGCAGAGAGCGCGCGCCTCACGCGTGGCGCTTGATTAGGCTCGAGGAGATCCAGCAGCCCCGCTAAGGCAGCGCTGCTGCATCTTTGTTCTTGATCCGTGAAGCGGGCCAGAACAAGAACAAAGAAGAAGCAGCCTGATTAGAGGGATGGCTGGCTGGCTTCAAAACAGAACGGCCCGAGTCGTTCGCTCCGACCCCTAGGTGGCTCAGGTTTCTTCGCTCCCAAACAGGCGTCGTGGAAGGCGAAGGGAGACGCTCTGCGCCACTGCCGCCGTGCTGGCAGAGCCGGCTCCTCTGCGCGATTATAGCGTCGATAATACCGTGCTCGACTTCTCGCCAGACGGCGAGCCCCGGTGACGTGAGGCGCGAGCGGCGCCACGCGACGACCTCCAGGCTACTCCGATGCGACGTTGTTTTACCTCAAGTTTTTGTTCCAGGTCACTTTCTTTTTCAAGTAGATTGCGTGTGTAGCAAACAAACACAAAAGCCCCTCTTTCCATCCGTACTTCCTTGGAATGGCATCTGCCAAACCTTCTGCGAGAAAGCGCGGGCGCGCAGCAGCGGTGCCAGCTGCATCGGCTTCCGAGAGGCCCAAGCGCCAGCGAGGCGAGACGGAAGAGGAGGATGTAGACGAGAAAGAAGAAGAGAAGCCTTTGGACTTCTCGCAGTGGGCGTGGCAGGATGTAACCAAAGCGCCATTGCCCTCTTTTGGTTCGTCCTGCGTTTCGGCGATGCGCTGGCTGGGCGTTCAGTCCCTGGCGAGCCTTGCAGGGAAGAGCGGACAGGTCTTCGTGAATGATGCACTCTGCAAACGTGGGTTGACATTCGAGAAGGGCTTCGTGGAAGGGAGGTCACAAAAGACACACGTCGTGATGCCCCTCGACGCCCCTGGACTCGTGGTCGACCTCTTCTCCGAGAGCGCCCTTGCCAAGAAGGTCTTACAGACAGCCTCCTTCGCCCAGAGGCTCGAGGAGGCTGGCGCTGACCCAAACTTACTCCACGCGCGCATCTCTGAGGCGCTGGCAGAGCTGGAGGTCTTTACGCCGGAAGAGAAAGAGTCCTTGCTCACTCTCTGCAAGCTGCGTGGCAAAGAAGAAGGTAAGGCTTTTCCTCTACGGGGAGCCAGAGTCGATGGCGAGCTGGTGATTGCGATGATCGACTTCGTGATGGTGGTGAAGAAGTGTGGATACCAGACGGCCAAGACCATATGCCGCCGTCTTCTTCGCGAGTACTGGAACTTCGATGTGGAGGAAGGTTCAAGCCATGAGGGTTCATCGGTGACCCCTCATGGCTTTAACTCTGTTCGCTTCCGGACAGGCGACCTGGGAGGCCAGGAGACGCTTTGTGCCAGCGCCTCTGTCCTTGCCGAGGTCCTGATCATGATCCCTGGCTGTGAGCTCTCTACGGAGTTGCGCAGGGACATGGTACAGTCCTTCTATGGCGTGGGAGACAATCGGGTGACCTTCGCGAGCCTCTTATCTAATCCGCGCATCCGGGACCATTTGCGAGGCTGCACCGAGAACCCAGTGGTTGAGATCTTGGAGGACCGCGAACACAAGGAGCTGATGAGAAGCTTCCCGAGACTCCTGCAGACTCTTCAGCAGAAGCAGGAGGAGCTGCAGCTGGCTCTGGACAAGAAGAACGACGAGCTGCAACTGGCTCTGGAGACCGCGCTCGGCCGCCGTGAAGACCGGATCCTGACTTTCCTGGCGCAGAAGTGCGAGCAGCTCCCGCTCGGCGTCGTCTTCGCGATGCAGCGCAGCACGACCGTGGCGCTGCAACCGCTGCTGCAGAGTCTCCAGCCTCTGAACGACTTGCTGGTGTTAATGAGGGGTCTGTCGACGAGCGTCTCCATGAGCGTGCGAGGGGCGGTGAAGGACGTCATCGACGCGGCCGTGACGAGCGCGGACAGCAAGCTGGTCAAGGCCCTTCGTGCGGCCACCAAGGCCCCTGCGAAGCGCAGCAGCGCTGACGGCGCTAGATTCCCGGCCTCGCAGCGCGCCACGCCCAAGCAGAAGCTGGAAGCGCTGAGCCTGGCCAAGGTGGCCTACGAGGAGTTCCCTCGACGCGATCTGCATTACAACACCTGGAAGTGCGTGAGGTCCGAGTACGGAAAGAGGTGTAAGGCGGAGCGACTGCGGCGCCACGCCCTAGCTGTGGCCAGCCCCGACTTCGAGCCCCAGCCCTTGCTGTGGTGCACCGGTATCCTGGACGGCTGCAAGGAGAGGTATTTGTACCTTGAGCGCCACAGTTCTATGCTGCGGGAGGTCTGGCATCGCAAGCCTCCCTTCGGTCGAAGCCTTAACGACTGGGCCGTCGAGTTGCAGGCTACTGCGAAGACCGAGGTAGGCTACGTCGAAGTGGAATGGCCGGAGGACGCAGCAGAGCACGAAGTCTTCGAATGAAAAACGAAGGCGGCGAGCGGCAGCAGCTTGCCTGGGACGGCAGCCCCTAGTGTTCGAGTTGAAGACTCGTCGAATCGTGAGGCAAAGTGCAGCGCAAAAAAAAACAAACTCGCGTCCCCTATAAATTTGTCGGCTGAAGCAGATTGGACGTTCGTGATGATGCTACTCTCTCACCGCACAGTGACTTATGACGGCGCGTGCGTCCGCATCACAAGCCGTCTCAAAAAGACTAACTCGCGAGTCCTTTGCCTGTTGGGCAGGTCGGACGCACGTCATTCCATCCAAGATGTACGATGCGCTTGTGACTGGGGCAAAGCCATCCCAATGTTGTTGCAAAGCTTCAAGCCCACCTCATCCTTGGAAAGGGGGCAGGATATATCGTGCATCCTTTGAACAAGTCTTACGGTCCAATTACGTATGTCTGAACACGTTCCAACGGAAAGTTATCCGCTTCAAGTGTGCACTCGTCTCCCGTAGTACACGCACGCCCTTCGCCATGGCTTGGTTCTCCGAGACCTCCCTGCAGCTGTGCCGCAGCGCCTGGCAGCAGGCCGATGTCGAGCAGCGGTACAAGCTCTCCGTGGTCGACTGCTTCTGCAAGGCGATGTACCTCCGCGTCGCTCGCGAGATACTGGAGAACACGACCACGCGGGCCGAGAGGGAGGCCGCCGAGAAGCTCCACCTCCTCGGAGCCATGACCTGGGGCGCCGAGTTGACCACGCTCTTCATGCTGAACGAGGACTTCTGCCAGCGCGAGGACGGCTTCGAGTTCATGCTCTCGAGGTGCCACCGCAACGAGGACCAGGTGCTGGAGCTCCTGGCGGCGTGCTCCTCGAACAGCATCGGGGTCTCCACGGGCAATCGCGCGCTGCTCTGCGGGAGGGCCTCCACGTGGAACGACCTCGCGAGCGACGCGTGGACGATCTTGGCAGTCTCGTACTGCGCCAAAGTGATGGCGGCGGACCTCCGAGGTCTCGGAAGCCTGCGGCTTCTGCACGCGTCTCTGAAGCCCCCGGAGCCCTCTCGCCTGAGGTCGTGGCCGTGCAAGAAGTCCTTCGCGCAGCTCAAGGAGTTCTGGAAGGTCCTGGACGTCAAGGGCAGGAAGAGCATGGCCGAGCTCCGCGCCGAGATGTGCTGGTACGTGCAGGCCTGCGACGTGGCCATGGTGGCGCTGTCTCTGGTGCACCTGCAGCGCAACGGCGTCCACCTGCCGGTGACGGAAGCGCTGCTGAAGCAGTTCCGAGATAGCTCCAAGCTGCTCTCGCAGCTCGCGCGCGAGGAATGCCGGATCACGCTCTCGGAGGACTTCTGCGCGCGGCCGGAGGCGCTCGACGTGCTCTACGCGAAGGCCGTGTGGCACGTGCCGCAGAAAGAGGCCGTCCTGAAGGCCGCCTTTCAGTGCAACTGGAGGGAAGCCGTGTGCGGGCCCTTGCCGTACCCCCTCGTGGCGGCCAAGGGGACGCTCTACTCGGACGTGGAGCGCGTGACGGCGACGCTGCTCCTGGAGCGCTTGCTGAACGCGGCGCACTTGCTCACGCTGGCGGAGGCGGACACGGACCGAAACCGGCGAGAGGCGGAGCGCCGGCGGCAGCAGGCCAGCCAGGACAAGAAGAAGAAGCAGAAGGCCAAAGCCGCCGCCGAGCGGAAGAAGGGGTCTCCCGAACAGGGCTTCGGGACGATCAGTCACGCCGAGAGGTATCTCGTGCACAAGCTTCTCGCGACGGCGCCCAGCTGGGACGCGTCTCTCTTGCGGGTGCGGTGGACGTTCTTCGAGCTAGAAGACGGAAGCAGCGAAGAACAGCTCGCTGCGCCGTTGTATTGGGACTGCTGACAAGCCGTCTCAAGAAGACCGACTCGTGGAGGCGCGACACCGATCGCTTACGGAGCCAAAATATCTAACGAAGAAGTTGTTGACAGGTGGGCGCGAGGATTTCACAGCATTCATAGCGACCTTGCTTCGAAGCAGGACGTTAACTAGCAAGCAAGAACATTAAGGTCACAACACAGACATGGATGTTCAGCATCAATCCCAGCGCTTTGAGCTTCATTACACTTCTAGAGATAGTCTTCTCGTCGACTCATGGCGCTTGTCGTCGGAAGATTCTCTGTAACAAGACGTACGGACTCGAGGTCAGCGGCGACGCATACGAAGGTCTCGAAAAGGTGTACACGCCCATGCACGGTTCGATTAGGGAAGTGCTCCGAAAGTGTCTTTTCGTCCAAGAATGAAGCCCCCGCGTGTCTGCGCGCACTCACGGATGAAAACTCGCTCCGCCGCCGCCAGTTTTAGGCTCGCGATCTTTTTGACGATAGCTCCCCTTCCGCCCTCCATGGCTGCCGTCACGACCGCTGAGCGTGTTCCTGGCGCCTGGTCCACGTCCCAGAGGCGCCGGTTGAGGAGGTCCCGACAGGAGAGGGCAAGGCTCGCGGGGAAACCGGTCAACCCGAGCCTCGCGGCGCACGCTCTCCTCACGGGCAACGAGGCGACCGCGCGCGACATCCGGCAGATCGTGGCGGCGTCGCTGCAGGACAGCGACGCTCAGCAGGCGCACGACTCCCGGCTGGTCCAGCGCCTCCTCTGGGCGCTGGCGGAGCGCCGCGAATGGTCGGACGAGATCTTGCTCCTGCTCGGCGACGACATCGTGGAGCTGTCCAAGGACAAGCACTGGAACTTCGTGGTGCAGCACATCGTGACGCTTTGCGATCCCGCACAGCTCGAGGTGATCTGCCTCCTCTTGGGAGGGCGCGCTGCAGAACTCGCCCTGCATCGCATCGGGTGCAGGGTCCTGTGCCGCGTCTGCGAGCAGGCGCACGCGTGCGCTGGCGCCCTCACTCTGCTCTCGGAGCTCTCCGGCGACCTGCGCGCTTACGTCGAGGACGAGAACGCGAACTTCGTCGTGCTGAAGTTGCTGGAGAACGTGGAGTCCTTCCCGGGCATGGACCAGCTGCTGCTACAGTGCTGCGAGCAGCCGGAAAAGTCCCGCCGCGTCATCGGCTTCCTCTCCGAGGCGAGCGAGCTGCAGAAGCTCCGCGCCGAGCATCTGGAGGCGTTGCTCGCCTGGCCCGGGTTCGAGCAGTTGAAGGACGGGCGCACGCCGGAGAAGATTGTCTACGAGGCCGCGCAGCTCCACGCCCGAGAGTCGAAGAAGAGCAACGGGCTGGATCGCGAGAGCGCGACGTCGACCTCCCTCAGCGAAGGACTCGCGGTTCAGCGGTCCGAGAAATCCAGCGCGACGCAAGACGCGCCTTTCTTTGCTGGCTACTGGTGTGCGGTCTTCGCGCCGATCCTCGACCCTTGGGGGCGCTTCCAAGGGTGCGTCTTCCAGGGCTACCAGTTGATTCAGATGTGCCATCCCCCGAAGGAGGCCGGTCTGGACGGGCGTGCCGTCGCGTCGGGCTCGGAGACGTCCGAAGCCGCAGCCTCTCCGGTCGAACCAGCCCAGCTTGGCTGGGAGCTCTCCAAAAGAAATGCCAAGAGGCTGCAGGACAACTCTCCTTCGGTGCTGCATCTGGGCAAGAGAACCTGCGGCGGACGCACCTTCGGCCTCGACCTCGTGACGCTCGTCGAAGCGTCCAGTTCCAGCGAGCTACGTTACAAAGCCGCCCTGAAGCTCTTGGACGGCCCCCCCAGACAGCTGCGAGTCACCTTCGGGTTGCAGTCGGAGAGCGTTCGTCACGACTTCTTGGCATCGAGAGTCTGCATCTCCACGGTGCTGGAGATTCCTCTCGAAACCTTGCTGAACCCGAAAGGAACGCTGACGCTGAACGTTCGAGTATCTAGTTAGAGCTTAGAAGCTTCGACCGTGTGCCGGCCACAAAAAAAAAGCGTCGTTCGGTTCCTCCGTCGTCGATGCCCCGGAAGATGCGTCGGAGAGCATAGACTCCTCCGTTTGCTGCTGTATAAAGACACAGAAGTTGCGTGACCGCAGCCGTCTCGTTTCAGCTTCTTAGAGGCTATGGTCGAGCATCCAATGACTCAGGTGGCGCCGTGCGTCTTGGCTCTGCGCCATCACGGCCAAGAGATCGCCGCAGATGCGAACATGTGCCGCCGGCTGGTCTCTCTCATACGGGCCTGCGACTCCTACGATTGGCCGTGTCGAGTCATCGCCAAAGCTCTGGCCGCGCAGGTCGCGGTTTTTCTGGAGAAGTCGTCGGCGGTCGACATGCTGAGTGTGGCTATGTGCTACAGCTTGGAGCTCTTCTTCGCCATCTACCGAGAGCTCTTGGAGATGGCCAAGGGAGGCTTCGCCACGACCTCTCACCAGGCTGCGATGAGCTACTCATCGCTGCTGGACAGAATGCACTACGTCACCCAGTACGTGCCGTCGATGCAGCATGGCATGTACCTGATAAGCAGTCAGCTCTACCACAAGCTCATCGTGGAGATGAAGCGCGCGCAGCTCCGAGATGCGCTGGCTAAGGAGGGGGGACTTCAACTCGACTCCCCCACGAGTCCGGTAGAGACCGTGGGAGCTGCTGAAGTGCAGAGATGACGCAGGGGTTGTGCAAGAGTCGCAGTTCAAAACAGACGCGCAGACCTGCGTATCTTGCATGTCGTAGCCTGACGATCGTGTCTTTTTTGCGTCTTCCGATCTCATACGTGCATCGCACGTTTCGGCGCAAGATTCATTCCTGCAGGGATTTCTAAGCAATTCGCTCTCGTAGACTCTCCTCGCCCATGGCGTCTCACCTCTCCGACGGCGCGACCATCGTCAGGTGGATCTACGGCCACGCGAACGAGCCCGTGACCTTCGTCAAGTGCACGACGACGACGGCAGAGGCTCACACCGCTCCCGCGGGGTCCGTCAACGCGCTCATGCAGGTCTACTTCCCAGAAGTGAAGAAGGTGGCCGTGTCTCTCCTGACGACCCCGGCGGACGTCTACGCGTTGGATCCGCGCGTGTTCCCCTGGCTGCCCTACGCCTCCGTCCACAAGCACTCGCTCGTCGGCTCCCTGCTGACCGTCGTCCTGCTCTCCCTGTGCGACGAGGACGCCTGTCGATCCACCTGCCCCTGCCGGTTGAGCATCATGTGCTGGTTCAACTGCGTGCTCTTCCAGGCGGAACAGCTGGGGTGGACGCCGCTCAAGATGAGCTCGGAACCTGCCTTGGAGCACAACGAGGCATTCTTCCAAGTCCTGTACGAGGCCTTCCCGGCGTACCTGAGGTGCATGTCCATCGACTTCAAGAATAAGGACGAGCGAGTCCGCTCCCAGCGGTTCGTGGACGCCACGCACGACGATCTCCTGGGCGACTATCTCTTCGCGCGCGTCGCCTTCAGGTGGTGCGGCGGTTGGCTGGCGGTCATGGGCCCTCCTTCGCTGCGCGAGGATCCCTCTTTTCTGGCGGACTGCCTGGATTTCTACTGGTCCAGCCTGAGCGAGAGACGGGTGGAATTCCTGCAGTACATCCCGCTGGAGCTCTTGACGGGGGTCGTGCTCCGAATGCATCGACTTCTCGAGTTCCCCAGCCTGCAAAAGAAGGAGCTCGCCGTGCAGGTCTTGCAGCTCGATCACAGGCTCTCCGAGCACTTCAAGCTCTCTCTGCGGGAACTGCCGGAGGTGGCGCTCGCGTGCGGCCTCGGGTACGCGCGGCGCAACCCCGAGTCGCCCACTCGGTCGCTCTTCGAGCGGTTGCCGTCGACGCTGGACGCTCTCCGCAACTTTCGGGGCACGCCTGGGTCGAAGCTGCGAAGAGCTACCGTCGACCTCGTGCGCGCATTCGACGCGGAGGGTCACTCCGAGATCGAAGCTGCCTGCCAGAGGGTGCAGCGGCTGATCGGTACGGAGCGCGCAGACAAGGACCGCCCGATCTCCGCTGCGCCCCCTCCGGTGGCGACGCCGCCTCCGGCACCGGCCCCGGCGCCGGGCGGTGACCCGGAGCGCGAGCTGGAGAAGTCGCTTCAGACCTCCATAGAAGTCGCCAACCGAATAGCGAGCGAAGCCCGTGCCGCGCGCCGCGGCAAGGCTGGGATGGCCTCGCGCACCTTCGCTGGGCGGGACGCCAAGCAAGGTGCGCGGGCAAACGGCGAGTGCGACGAAGTCCCGCCGCTACCGCAGCCGCAGGGCGCGCAGAGGAAGAAGAGCAAGCCCAAGCTCTCGGAGAAGGAGCGCTTGCAGTCGGAGCAGTTCTTGAAGGAGTGCCGGCCGGCCATCGAAGCGGCGAAGCTTACGGAAGGCAAGGTGCACGAAGACGCCGTTCCCGAGATCGAAAGACGCTTGAGGGGCGTCCTCGACGCCGCTCGCCGGCAGGAGAAGAGGTCGGCGCGCATGCAGCGCCTCTTCGAGGCGCGCAAGAGGGTGCAGGACCTCTTGCTTCGGTAGCACGCACACGCGAGTCCGTCGTTCTTCAAGCGTACAGCGCCTTTGGACTTGATCTGCGGATGGTCAAAAAAAAAGGAACGCTGGATATTTGACAGAGAATAGTGATAGACTTTGGACACGAGCGTTTCGAACAGAAATGTAGCTATTTCGTCGTCCCGCCCCTCGCTGTGGATCGTCACGTGAGTATCCCGTCAAGACGAAGGATCAAAGTCTTGCGGATGTTTCTGCTCAAGCGTAGTTCTTCGGAGCCATGGCTGCTGATCTGGTTGCACAGAAGGTGGTGTCAGAGACAGGAGATGACACCCTGCTCTTGACGTACTTCCTGCAAATTGGTGACGTGCTTCCCAAGAAAGGTAGAGGCACAGCCCTGCACAAGGCGAACACCAAGAGAACGGCTGCCGCAGTGCTTGGCGTGGAGGCATCAGAAGTCCCCAGAACCATTGATGGATCACGAAGACTCGTGATGGATCTATCCTTCCCGGAGCGCGGCTTCAAACGCAAAGTCTTTTCCACGAACAGTCTCCGCGTTAAGGCCGTCGTGGATGCATACGCCGCTGTTGGTCGCTCCGACGCCTCCGACGCCCTTCGCTGCAAGCTTGCGGAGATCGAAGACGGTATAAGCAGGTGCGATGCTGAAGTCGCGCAGATATCGACGTCCTCGGGCTCTCACGTTCTTCGCCAGAAGCTGCAGCAAGAGTTGGGTCTGGACTGCAGCGTTGTCCTGAAGAGGGACGGATCTGGGCGGCCACGCATCCTTTTCCACGTGGCAGACGTCGTGCTCAAACCGGACTACATGAGTGTTGTCAGCGCACCTGCAAATCGAGCTCGGCAGGTCTCTGATATCCTGGATGCTACGAAGGACCTTCGAGAGCGCTGGGACGCAGCCGCAGAAAGTCGTGGCCTTAGTTTTGACCAGGGCTCATCAGGTTTCGCTGAACTTGGTTTGGTAAGGAGAATAGATTTACGTTCTCTCGCCAAGGTCTCGGCTACTCGAAGACGTGTGTATTGGGCCAATACGCTTGCGCGATCTCGTTGAGTTATGCAATGATGTCAGGAAACGGCCCGGTAGCCCGCGATCTAGTCGCACAGGCTGGGTCTTTGCGCACGCTGCTCGTGGTGGGAGACCGCCGAGTCGCGGACATGGCAACAGCCAGAGCCGACGCGGTGGACGCAGCTCCGGCAGGATCGGTCAGCAGGGCTCTCCGCGAAGACTTGACCTCCGGAAGTGCGGTTAGAGAGAAGTCCGGTTCCTCTGACTTGTCGAAGCGAAAGCCAGAGATGATGGAGGAATATGACACAGGCTGCAATCTTGAGGTCACTTTCACCAGGGAAGGAGAGACGACAGCAGAGATTGAGAAGAGCACGCAAGTCCGTGCATCAGTCCGTCGGTGTAGAAGAAGGACCGAGCCTTTGGCACTGCAAGAGCCCACGCTCAGCTGGCACGAAGATTTGAACGTGAAACCTGAAGAACTTGCTGGTGTGAAGAAGCTCTTTGAAGTGCTTCTGCAGATTGAAGTAAGTCACGGAAGAATATCTCGCAAGGAGATCGTTCCGAGTACCACGTCTCACACCCCCCCCAGGAGATGGGCAGATCTAGCAACCACTGCCGTGAACTCGTATCGCAGGTTCGCGACTGCGGAGCAGCCAGCAATGGGCATGACCTGCGAAGCTGACCTTGCTGATGGAGCTATCCCAGCAAGCATGGGGGGAACAAATCCTCACGATCCTCCTCCCATGACAGTCCCTGAACGAGCTGATCGAGGAGATGAAGTTCTCGCGGGCCCTGACGCTTCCAGCGCTGAGACGTCGGAGGAAGACTCGGAAGACGAACTCAAGATCTCCTTCATAATGCAAGAAGCGCTAGTTTGGAAGCCTGTTCGGAGCTCCTACAACAGTGACTTGTCGATGCGAATGCTCTCTTTGAAAAGTGAAGTCTCCGAGGGCAGCTTCAGCCAGAAGAGAAGTCAGATCTTGCGCGATGGGGTGTGCGTGCAAGTGCACAGGTATCGACGAAGTCAAGATACGCTGCTGGCCCACCAGGCCCTAGCGGAAACGCAGCACATTTACGAAAGGCGGGTGAGAGATCTGCTCACTGAGGCTTTCGACTTGGCTGATATGCCGAACCATGAGTTGGCCAGGAGACTAGCCAGTAGCATTTCTAGGAAACTCGTGCTAGACCCTGCCCTGTAGATCAAAAGCAAACGGACCTTACTCAGTTGTCAGAACCTCAGTCCTTGCGCTACAAATAAGTTATACGTTTGCTCCTTCGATTGCAGGAGCATCCCCGAACCCGGCAACTGCACGATATGTCTCTGAATGAACGACATGGTTTGCTGACGTCGCGCCGAACGCTACTATCAATGTATAGATGGATGCTCCAACAGGGATAAGCGACAAAGTCACGATCTCCTGTGAAGATTCCTGCTCAAGCGTAGTTCTTTGAAGCCATGGCTGCTGATCTGGTTGCACAGAAGGCGGTGTCGGAAACAGGAGATGATACACTGCTCCTGACCTACTTCCTGCAAACTGGTGACGTGCTTCCCAAGAAAGGAAGAGGCACTGCCCTGAATAGGGCGAACACCAAGAGAGTGGCGGCTGCCGCGCTTGGCGTGGAGGCATCAGAAGTCCCCAGAACCATTGATGGATCACAAAGTCTCGTGATGGATCTTGCGTTCCCTAAGCGCGGCTTCAAACGCAAGGTCTTTGCCGTGAACAGCTCGCGCGTCAAGGCCGTCATGGCTGCCTACGTCGCTGTTGGACGCCATGACTCCTCCAACTCCCTTCGCTGTAAGCTTGCGGAGATCGAGGATGGAATGCTGACATGTGATGCCGACGTCATGCAGATAGCAACCTCTTCGGGCTCCGACCTTCTTCACCAGACTTTACAGCGTGAATTGGGTCATGACTGCGGAGTTGTTGTGAAGAGGGATGGGACCGGGCGGCCACGTATCCTGTTCCACGTGGCAGATGTCATGCTCCGACCAGACTATGTGACTGCCGTCAGCGTGCCTGCCAATCGAGCTCGGCAGGTCTCTGATATCCTGGATTCGACGAAGGACCTTCGAGAGCGTTGGGATGCAGCATCAGAAAGTCGTGGCCTTAGTTCTAATCAGTGCTCATCTGGTTTTGATGAGGGGCGACTAGGTTTGGATGAGGGGTGAACAGGTTTTGGTGAGGGGTGAGCAGGGTTTTTTTAAGGGGCGGACATGGCGTTTCCACATGTCTCCAAGGTCTTGGCTACTCGAAGACGTGCGTATCAGGCCAGTACGCTTGCGCCATCTCACTGACCTATGCGATGATGTCTGGTGACGGACCGGTGGCCCGCGATCTGGTGGCACAGGCTGGGTCCTTGCGCACGCTGGTCATGGCGGGAGACCGCCGCGTCGCGGACATGGCAACAGCCAGGGCCGACGCGGTAGACGCAGCTCCCGCAGGATCCATCGGCCGGGCTCTCCGCGAAGACCTGGTCCCCGGGAGTGCAGCCGAAGCGGTCGAAAGCAAACAGGAGTCTCACTCGATCTTGAAGCGCAAGCGGGAGGAGGCGGAGCTGGCCAAGATCGAGGCAGACCGAGAAGCTTTCCTGGCAGAGTGCCTAGCTCGCCAGGACGACGCCAGGGCTCGCCAGGACGAGGCCAAGGCGAGGAAGCTGGCCGCGCAAGCCTCCATCGAAGCTGCGGAGCACGCGCTGGAGCAAGGTCGGCGCCAGCGGAGTCTGGAAGATGCCGAAACGCAGCGCCAGGTCCAGCTGCAGATCGCGCGCCAGACCACGCAGCTGCAAGCTGAGGTTGCGGCAGGCGCCATCTCCGAGGAAGCTGCGAGGGCTCTGCTGCCCACGCGTAGACGCATCGGCCTCGAGCGCTTCGTGACGGAGACGCTGCGAGGAGACCTGGCTGCCTACCGGGCCCGGCTGCAGTCCGCCAACAAGACCGAGATGGGCTTGGCACAGGAGCTCGGGCGCCGCGCCAAGGCCGCGCTGCTCAACGGGACGCGCTTCGCCGCGAAGCCTCCAGGTGACGCCGTGGGTGGGGGTGTAGTCTGGTTCGAGGAGGATCGCGTAGACCTCTTCGCTTTGATGAAAGATATCGTGCAGACCTGGACGGCGCTGCCTGAAGGCCAGACGACTCTGCAAGCGAGCCGCGTTTGATGCTCTCCTGGCGGCGCGATCCAGATTTCTCTCGTTTGGTATGGCTTGGGCTTCGAGAGTATTCCAGCAAGCGCCAGTTCAGGCTGGCGACCTCCAAGACCGAAGCAGGACAGCTCGCTTCGGGAGCGCGCGAGCGCAGGTCACTCGCCCGTCCTTCAATCCGACTGATTTGCTTTCTCGCGTCTCTGGAAGGTCAAAAACAAGAAGACCATGACGAGACCTATCAGGACGTAGTTGCCCACTTTGGACATGAGCGTCTTGAACTTGTGGGAGCGGTTGTTGAGGATGCCGAACATACCAGACACCTGACCCGGTCCGGACGCAGCCAACCCAACGGAAGGTGCCGTCGCGGGCACGTACGTGTACGTATTGTTGTTCCATTCGTTGTCCACCGGCTCTCCGTCGATCGCTACGTTAGTTGGTATGCGCGTGCCGTCGTCCCATCTGCAGAGCCTGCAGAGGAGGTAGCGCAGCCCCGCGGGGCTGTTGAGGCCGGTAGCATCCTTGAAATACTGCCCCAACCATGAGGTGTCTGTTACCCACAAAGGATCGCCGCCGTCGCCGCTCGGAGGCGGATTAATCTTTGTAACAACCTTGGCAGTCGACAACTCGGCCGTAACGTTGTTCGCCCATGTTGTCCAATACGAGTCCGCCTGTATTCTTCGCTGGAAGTTTGCATTGGTGTCGTTTCCAGTCGGTGCGCTGTCGATATACTGCCCGTCAGGCGCCACTCCCCACCCTCCGCAGATGCTGATCACGATCTGCAGCAGTCCGGGCTCGTATTGGTCAGGATGTTCGTTTCCGACGATGGGGTACGAGTACCGAAGCGGCGGGCTCTGGATGTCGACCGTCTGGATCTTGCAGTCCACGAAGTCTTCGCCAGTCCTGCAGTCGCAGAACTGGTCTTCGTCGAAAAAGGGTGGGGTCTGAAACATGAACATCAGCGTGAAGACGATCAACCCCATCGCTGAGACGCCGCCGAACATGATGTACTTGTTCGAGAGCACGGTCTCCAAGGGCTTGAAGAAGATGTAAGCGATCGCCAGAATGAGAATGATCAAGAAGATCAGCACGCCCCCGATGCCTTCCACCGTGGCCGTCGCCTTCTGCGAGATGTCCTGTGTGACGCTGTTGCTTATGTCGGAGATGGCGTTCATGCTCGAGAATTGTTCTTGCACCGACGTGGAGGTGCCCGTAGCGTTCCACGAGACCGGACCGAAGAAGGTGCAGTGGTCGCAGTCGAAATTTTGGGTAATCATCGAGAAGGCTCTCGCGACCTCTACCATGGTGTTCGTCACTACGTTGGTCTGCGAGGAGATGGCGTTGGCCATGTTGGTGGCCTGCGCGAAGCCCACTCCGAGAGAGCCCACCTTGCTGGCGGCCAACTGCGCAAGCTTCTGGGCCACGAGGTTCTTCAAGTTGACACTCGTCGACATCTGAGAGATCTGATTGCCCGTGGCCGAGTTGGCGCAGATGGTGTCGACGCTCACGGCTCCCTCGAACGTGCATTTTTTAGCCTTGAATGACTGCGAGCAAAAGTTGGTAACGCTGCTGCTTACGGAGATGCCGTTCGTGACTTCGTTCACGATCTGCGCGATCTCGTCGGCCACATTTTTTGACTCGGACGCTCCCATCTTTTATCGACGCGTGGAGCGTTTGAAAAACAGGGAGGCCCTTTTTCTCTCTGGCACGCTGCGACGAATAGTGGGCAGCTGCTGCATCATCCAGCAGCCCTTCGGCCCCGAGGCTGCTGATTGATGCAGCGGAAAATCCCCTTGATTCTGCTGCAGCATCCAGCAGCCACCCTCGAAGGGCTGGAGAATCTTTGTTCTACTTCTGAGTGGGGGCAAAGTAGAACAATGATTCACCCGCGCGCTCTTTGAGGGCTGAAATTGCGGGATCACCGCTGCACCATCCAGCAGTCTCTTTTAGCCGTTCAAGGTCGAGGAGAGTCTTCCTAGTGGTGACAACCCCCCGCCCCCGCGTCACTACTAAGAAGATCCTCCGCCGCGCCTTCTCGGAGCTGGTGCCGACGGATCTCACGAGCGGGTCTCAACGCACGCTTGCTTGATAGCGTTTGCAGCGATATCAGCCTCTACGGTTTGGGCGGTGCTGGGATTACTCCACGTCTCGGGACGACAGCATTCCAAGCCCTCATTATTGAGGAGCGCGAGGTTCCCGGGCGGGCACTCGTGGGGACCAGAAGCGGCCGGGGGCAGGGGGTACCAGGCCTTACTTCGATCGGACGAGCACTCGCCCGTGTAATGCCCTCGCGCCCAGTCCAAAACCGCCGAAGCGTCTGGGCCGGAGAGTGGGAAGGATGGTGGCCAAGGAGTGGACAAGCACGCCCTCCTGTAGTCCTTCGTGAAGAAGCGCTCGACGTTACCTATGTTGTCCGGTGTGGCGCAGCTCAATTCCATCCCAGGGGTTTCCTGGAGGAGTAGCTGCCCGGCAGCGCAATCAGGAATCCCTTTCGGAGGCTCATACCAGGTCTTGCTCTGCTCCGAGAAGCAGTCTCCCGTGTAACGGCTCTCGGCCCAGTGCTTGATGTCACTGGCGAATTCCTGGTTTAACGGGAAGGCCGCCGGCCAGGCCTGTTTTGGGAAGGGGTTCCCCGGGTAATAGCAGAAGGGACCGTCCTTGTCCATGGACGCGGGCGTCGGCGGCGGATCGGGATAGCACGTCTTGTCTGGGAGCTTCACGAATCGTGCGAGGCCCGGGTCTTCGTCGCACCCGGACGTCGACTGCGCGGACTTGAAGAAGTCGAGGTCTTTGTCGCAGAAGCCCCGGTAGTTCGGGAAGGCTTTGCACGGTTCTCCTTGCGGCTTCGGCACGAGGCAGGCGTCGGGCTTGGGCACGCAGACCTGGGACGTGCAGGTTTCGGTGTCCTTGCAGTCGGCGTCGCTCTGGCAGCTGCAGGGTACCAGCAGCCTGCAACACCAGATGGGAATCTTGAGGTTCGTGATTTTAGACCGGCACTCGACGGACTTCTGGTTCGGGGGGTCCGAGCACCTCGCAGTCCCGGCCAGATCGAAGCCCGCGAAGAGAGCCAGTCCGAAGAACGCGACCGCGAAGAGGAGCGACAGCTTCCAGCCAACCCGTCGGCCGAAGACCGACGTGACGAGCAAGTAGACGAGCACCGAGAGGCCGCACGCAACGCCGAAGGCCGCGAAGTTGAAGGGCAGCGGGTTGAGCGGGCCGCAGAGGCGCTCGAACTTGGCCTGGTCCGGCCTGGCGAGCCGAGGCCGCTCGCCCGCCGGGCGGTCCCAGAAGAAGGAGCGCACGAGGTCGCAGTTGCCGCGACAGTCGGCGTCCGAGAGGCCGTAGTAAGTCTCGTAGCCGCGGCAGGTGAGGTCGAAGCACCTCGCCGCGTGCTCGATGGCCTCGTTGCCCTGCTCCTCGGGAGGCACCATGTACGCCCCCTCGCACTCGCACTGCGGGCTGTCTTGCGCGACGAGGAATCCGGAGAGGACGTCCGCCGCATTGTCCGGGTCCAGGCTGATCCTCGACCGGAAGTCGGCGTCGCAGTAGTTCTGCAAGTCCTGCCTGCACGCGGCGTCGCCGTCGGAGCTGCACTTCTTCTCGAAGCAGGCCGAAGGAAAAACGAAGAGGTCCTTCCACGCCGGGTCGTCGCAAGGCAGTTGCAAGCTCTTGGCGGACGCGAAGAGAGCGAGGAGCGTCAGGCTCCACTTCTTCACGACGCCCTTGTACACGCGCCCGAGGACGAACTGCGTGGACCAGTCTCCCGAAGGATCGGGATCTCCCTTTCCGGCGACGATGTCCGCCACCTCGGCGTTGTGCGCCTTCGGCGCGTCGCCTTCGAAGGTCAGGAAGATGGTGTTGTTTTTCAAGCTCGCGTCCAGAGAGACTTGCGCCTGCTTCACCGTCTTCGCCGGATCCGTCGGGTCCTTGTCGCCGAGGAAGCTCCAGAGGGCGGCTTCGAAGATCTCTTGAGTGTAATACTTGGTGGCGTCCGACCAATCGTAGTCCAGCGTCTCCGTGGGGCCGGCGATGTCGAGAATGGTCTTCGTGTAGAGGGGTAAGTACACGACGTGCCCTTCTGCGGCGTCGTAGTGAAACGTCGGCAGCGCGAAGCAGCTCTTCGCGAAGGCGCTGAGGTCGAACTCCGGCGCCTTGACGAAATTTCGGATGGTGGCTTGGCACTGGGGGATCTTCGCAACGTCGAGGCAGCACTCGTAGAAGACGTTCGGATCGAACTGCTCGTCGAAGACCGTCAGAGTCTCCCTGCACGCTGGCGGCGTCTGCTCTCCTGCGGAGAATACGGTCGCTGCTAAGGACGAGCACGCCGCGTAGACGGCCGTCCGAACGAAGAGGCTCCGGAGCCGGTCGAACGTCAGCGTGCCCGCTTGCGAGGAGGGATTGATCGCGTAGATCTTGTTCACATCCGCCGGATCCCAAACGGCGTAGGTGCAGTAGATGGTTCCTTGGGCTCTGTCCGCGCCAGCGGACGTCGCCCCAGGCTGAAAGCCTGGGGGCACCTTCCAACTCGCCGAGGAGACGAAGGTCTGCTGCAGAGGGTTGCAATCGCTCAGGCCGTCCAGAGAGCATTGGGTAACGTCCGGACAGCCCTTGTCGAGGACTAAGCTGCCCTTGAGGGAACGGGTGACAGTCACGTTGTTCCCAGGTTGCCTCTCTGGGTTGCAGACGCTGTTCTCGCTATCCCAGTCACACCCACCCAGGCCGCATGTCATTTGCGCGCAGTTATCGCAGTCGCCGCAGACGACAGCGGACCTCCCGCTGCCGCCGTCTACCCCGACCATGGAGCACGTCGAGGTAAACCCATAGCCAGAAGAGGTTCTGTAGTTATCGACGTCCATCACGAACGACAAGCCGATGGGTGTGCTGGAAGTGAACGACATCGGTGCGACGTAGTTGGGTACGCACGCAACAGATATTGCCGGGAGAGATGGGTGGTGAAAGGTCGGGGGCGGCGATCCAGACGTGTACGAAGACGCGCTCGTGAAACCGGCCTTCAGAGGCTTCATGCACGTCGTTCCGGAACACGCGTTCCAGATCGAAGGGTCGTCGTTCTTGCGCCTGGCCCAGGCATCCGAAGACGGCAACGCTAGAGCGTTCTGAAACGTCCCTGCATTTTCGTTCGGACAACTCATTTACACTTGCCGTTGAAGAGCGCGCTCGTACGAAACGCAATCCGGAATCCCCTCCGCTCGATCGCCATGCAGAGCTGACTAAACGCCCGCAACAAGTAAGCGCTCAGTCATTTCGAAGCTCGACGCGATTCACCGCATGATCGATGCGAGCTCCAGCAAGCCGCATTCGGTGTGCCGAGCGAGCCTCGAGGCGCCGATCCGGAAGCGCTGACAGAGCTACAGGAGGGACGCCCGCGTGCTTCCACGATGACGCCTACTCGTGGGTGCGCTATAGTAGTGTGCTCCGTCTCGACGAAAAAAAGCGTCAAGCGTCTATGCTGTCTGGACGTGTGAGAGTGTAGCATCGTTAGCTTTGGACGGTAGATCGGAGCGCGAGTTTAAGCGGATCCCAGCCCTCAGTAGATTCTCTTTTCAGCACTGCTAGGACTTCCGAGCGATGGCGGAGCAGCAGGACCTGGTCCCGCACGGATGCAGCTTCACTGGCAGGCGATTGCTCCTCAACGGCAAGGAGGTACCCTTCATTCACTACGATCATCCGATCAGGGACGAGATTTGGTTCCCTGCCAACCCGACCATGAAGGTGACTGGAGAGAAGAACATCACGCACATCTTGGCGAGGGTCCCGAACGACTGCAAGATGAGCCTGAAAGACCTCGTGGCCGCCAAGGGTTTGCCCTTGGAGGGTTGTTACGGATTCGTAACAACCCCTGATCCAGAAGACTACCACGAGGGCAAGGCCATCTGGGTGAACGAGAGCGGCTTCTACTCGATGCTGCTGGGTTCGCGCAAGCCGGAGTGCGTGATCTTCCAGCGGTGGGTCCTAGAGGAGGTGCTGCCCTCGATTCGCCGCAGAGGCGGCTACCTCGCGCCAGGGCAGCAGAATTTCCACCAGGCGCTGATGGATTGGCTGAGCGCTCGGTTGGATGCTCTGGAGCGCATGGTGGCTACTCCTTCTTCGATAGCTCGCGTGCAGCACGGGGTGCTGGAGATCACTCGCTCCAGGACAAGTGCCTTCTCACAGAAGCTTCTGAGCGTAGGCACTCCTGTGGACGACAGCCATCTCGCGACCGTCGCTGCCGAAGGAGGAGCTTTGCACGTGAGCGTTTTCTTGCAGGACATGGGCGTGCGCTACGACATCATCCGGCGCTTGATTCCCACGTTCGCTCTGGAGGTCGGTCGGAGGAAGCTGGAGCAGTACAACGGCGTGGACAGCGGCGACAAGCCCCCGCTCTGGATCGCGTGGAGCCAGGGAGCTTGGCGCCTGTACTACACGGAGGCCGATCGGGAGCTGCTGTGCGCAGTCTTCGAGGATCCCTCGACGAAGCAGAACATCGAGACCCTGGAGAAGAGCTGTCAGACACCTCGCCCCGACGCGCCAGTCATCGCTCGTCGCCGAAGCGGTCCCTACGGCGGTGTGCTGCGGGGCGGGTCCTGTGAAGTCTCTGCCGGGAGCATCCGGAGCTTCTTCGGAAGTGCCGCTGCTTGAGGGCTCGACCGAGCCCGGAGGCGACGCGGCGGCGGAAGATCGACGCCGGCGACTGGCAGGCGTGGCACCGCTCGAAGGAGGGACCCTCTCCGGCAGCAGGCAGAGCCGAGCAGAGCGCAGCGCGCCTCTCGGCGGTCGCAGACGCCGCCTTCCTGCGCCAAGATCTCTTCGCGTCCGGGGGGCGTGGAAGGGCGCCGCCTCGGAGCTTCTTGGAAAGGACAAGACCGAGAAGCGCACAGCTAAGTGGTGCACCGTCCGAGATCGACTCCAGCTCTCTAATGGGACGCCCGCCTATGGAGTTTTTTGCGTGGTTGACGTTTGCAAAGATGCAGGATAGTCTGTACGGGCACCTCGTCTTGGAGACGGGCCTAGGCGAGGGCGCGTACCAGCACCAGACCCCCGCCGTGCACGGTCTCTGGCCGGAGGTGAGTCCTTACGGCCAGTCCGAATGCGTCAGGCCTCAAGACACGAGCTTCACGTTCTCGCAGGGGCGCCTGCCGAGTTGCTATCAGGATGCATCCTTCCTGGAACACGAGTGGAGCAAACACGGCATGTGCTCTGGCGCGCGCTCCGACGCAGATTACTTCGAGCAGATCTGTGATCTATCAAACGGGCCGCTGCAGGTTCTGCAACAGCTCCGTCAACAAGGGCAGGACTTGGATGCCATGGCCTCCGCTCTTTCTGCGCAGGGCTACGCCGTCGCCAAGACCGACGCCGCACATCAGCAGATTTATCTCTGGGCTTGCGCGAAGCCAACTGACCAAAGCAGCTTCGAATGGCACCTCGCCGCCCCGGAAGACTTCGGAACAGTGTGCGGGGCGGAGTCTCCAGGTTCAGACCCGCAACGTGCTCGTCGCCACCACCACCACCACCACCATAGAGAAAGGTGGGATGCGTGAGGGTCCCCGACCTAGCCGAAGCATCTCGTGATGCATCACAGACCCACAGCGCGTGCCTCACGATTTTTTTTGCCAAGCAGCGCGTCTGGTTAGTAAACGAGATGCACACAGCGCTGGCCGTGCTTGCGCTGCTTTTGATAGCGGCATGTGTTGCGCTGTATTTTAACAGCGTCTCAGGGCCGCCGCCGCCGCCGCCGCCGCCTCCGCCTCCGCCGTTCTGGGGGTGCGGTCTCGTGGGAGACATTCAACCAGCAAACTCCAACTGGGCTAAACTCATAACGGACTTGAAAACAACGAATCCCCTCAACAAGGTCAGCACCTGGAGCTGGGCTACGCAACCAACGTCGCAACTTAACGATGACTTCCTCTTCTCCCCGAACAATCAATGTGCCGGTATCAACGTTGGCCAGGATCAGGGCTTTCCTCGCCCCGGCGATCTGAGTATGGGTGCGACCGTTTCTGACATGGCTCTCGGTGCGAACGAACCCGATCAAGAAGGCTATTGTCAGCTCTATCAAAATCCAAGTGATCCTGGGGATCCTAAGAAATGCGTACTCGGACCCTTACAAGACTGCGACGGCGAGCAGATGAGGTCTAACGGTTGCAAAAATCATCCCTGCTGCTGCTTACGTTGGGCAAAGACAGAAGGGTGCATTTACGATGTGACTGGGTGCGGCATGTGGCCTGTGCGGTCGTCCAACAGTTCTTGTCCGACTGATACCGCTCCGTTCCCTTACCAGTGCTTCGGGGCCGGCGCTTCGCAGTCCTCCTGCACATCGGACTGCCGAGATGCGGTGGTGAACAATTTCAAGAACTTCTACGAGACGATGGGCAGTAACGGCTACAAGTACGCAACTGCCCCGCTTATTGCGAATGACTTGAAATTCACGGAAGATCTCATGTCGGCCGCCGGTTGTGACGCAGAGGAAGTGAAACAAGCGATGGGGACCGAACGCCTGAAGATGGGGTGTCCGACGCACACGGCCTTTCACTTTTACAGCGTGGGATGTCCTACAAAGCCTGAAGATGCCATCGCGGGATTCAAAGAAAAAGTGCAGAGCGCCAAAGGCATAAACAGTCGATTCAACCTGGCGGGGACCGTCGTCAACGAGCTGGGTTCGTTGAAACATGGAGACGAACCTTGCGCACCTGAAAATATCTCGCTCATGATGGATAAGCTCTTCGAATACCTCGACACCGACGAAGCCCAAGGGGTCGTATCTCAGATGACCTGGTTCAATCAAAACGGGACGGGAGGAACGTTTGACCTGCGCCTCGTGGACGAAAACAATATAACTCCACTCGGTAAACAGTACGTGGATTCGTGCTCGAAATGGGCAAAAAATCAGGGTATTTGAGAACCTTTACGCGCGAGATGAAACAAAGTGCAGCAGTCCTCCGTACTTACGCCCGCGATGTGGGGTTCGACACGCCCGCCGGACGATGTAAAAGTTGATATGGACGCGTGGTTCTTGTGTATACCGGCGCTGTCGCTCGTCTCGCTTCGGCGTCTCTTCGAATCGTCGATGACGCCCTCCTATCGCAGGCTCAGACGCCTACAGGGACAGCAAAAGGCGACTGCAGGATCGAAGGTCGAAGACTGACCATCGCACGGCATCCGTCCGAACGGCGCGTCGCGGAGTGGATTGTGCATTGCGCCGCAGTCATCGTAATGAACGTTGTATTTCCTCTTACACACATGTGGCTCACTAGCCGCAGCGTCAATGGGTTAAATCTTACCTGCGCGCTAGGCTTCGACGGCGGAAACGACGCGGCCCACGAAAGATCAGTCCCTTCGAGGCCACGTGCATGGGAGGAGAGCGCTCAGGACATGGTCGACCCAAAGAGCCGAGCGGTAAGAGCCTGTCCGCGCAGGAGACCTCGCTTACGCCATCGACGTCCTCCAAGTTAGTCCATAGTAAAAAATCATGTCGAGGCTACGCTCGAGATCTCCCCGAAGGCTTGAGAAAGAGGGTGAGAAAGACTCGCATCTTCCTCTCCATGAACGGGTACACGCGGACGCCTGGATGAGAAGCGTTGCATCATACCTTCCAGACGAGGATACCTCACGTTATTCTGCAACAAGTAGAGACTACAGATCTCAGCTTCCCGTTTCTCTACTGTCTTCCTACAAGTACTGTAGACCTATGATTTGTACGGCTGCTGGAGAGTGCATAACTGCTGGAGGAAAGATTCCTAATGTACAAGCGCTTTTGTGGAAGCAATGTCAACACAGGGACATTCCTACTTCCTTCCAGGAAAAGGTAGCGTATCTGTACGAATTTTCTAAAGCCTTCCTGAAACTATTACTCAGAATCTCCGAGACTGAATTCACAAGACCCAGTCTGGTATTCAACCCTGTGAGACTCACCTTTCCTTCAGAGTCTGTGGAAATGATTTTAATTTCTTTCAAAAACGATTTTCGATTAACATATCGAATACATGAAAAAGGAGAGTGTGACCTTTACTATCCTGGAGCTTCTTCTTCCATGCGCCCATATCTCACGCTCTTGAAAGATGGATATAAAGAATATACCTACAAAGAACAGCGTCCGATGAAGCCTCCTTCGCCAGATGCTGAGTCCGTGGTCAACGTTTTACTGAGCAACGAGTTTCATACTGGTCAACCCAAAACGCTCATCCAGGGGACACTCGAGTTACGTGATTTTATGTATCGCAAAATAACCAAAGAAATATATTTAAGGTACATCTGATGATGTCGCATTGCTCTGATTGCTTGAGGTAGAGGCCCTTACGGGTACGAGCCCTATTCTCACAAGCCGTCTCAGGAGGACTCGCAAAACTCCGAGGCGCATCTACCCGCTTTCGAAGAGGCTCTTCCTCTTTTACGTCCTCGGGATGTCCCGATCTGAGACGAAGAGTTAACGGCCGAGGGGCTAAGCACGCCCGCCAAGAACTGGAGCTGAGGAGTTTAGTGCAGCGGCCGAAGGGCAACGAAATGTATACCTTCGTGGTCGGGACCTGTCGTTTCTTTGAGGAGGAAGCTCGACTTCTGAAGACACTCTGGACAATACAGTATATCGTCGAGTTGATTCTCAACGAGCGTCGAATAGTACAGACAACCTTGACGCACTATTTTGCGCTGCATCTCTTCTGGCAACGACAGAGTAAGGAGCCACCCTCTAGGACTGTTTTCGAAAACGTAAATACATCGATTTAACTTCTCAGCAGCTAGCTGGACCTCGTGATGCTGTGCCCACTCGAAGTTTGTCTCGAGGCGGCGTCGCACATCATCACCCTCTTCGATATGTTCCAGTGCCACTGAACTGTTTGGATGTTCGTTTAACCATTTCAATAGTTCTTTTTTGAACTTAGAGACTTTCGCACTGTCCCAGTCTTGATTGAGAGTTTTGGCGAGAGCGTAGTAAAAACAATTTCCATCACCGTTAACATGTTCGACAGTAAATCCAGGCGGCGCAACATGAGCAGCCGTCGGGACGCCTAACCCTCGAACGTCCGAGGGAACCCTAAAATGATGAGTCGCCAGCACGCCGAGCCCTACGGACAGCAGGCCAGCGAGGACCAGGTGCTTCTTTGGCAGATTGTAGACACTGCGCATGCTAGTCTGTTTCTTTCCCGTGCGTCTCGTCGCGTCGTTGCGCTGAATCTAGGCAGACCCCCTTGCTCGACTGCAAGTTTCAAGAGTCACAGGGCACCGACCCATATTCCCGAGATGGGACCAGCTAGCGCCATCGCAACCGCTAGCCGACGCTTTTCGATCGTCTATGAGCCTCCGACGGGACATTTACCAGGACCGCCTCTGCAGTCTAAATTCAACGTGTATGTGCAGGAGGGGGATGCCGCGTGGACAGCTGTGACCGCGTAAGAGCTGCACAGATCTGCGTATTGAATGGCTTCGAATTCCCTTTTCATAGCGTTGAAGAGGATCTCACTCGGCGGGCTTGCACATCCAGGGCCGACGGTCAGGTAAGGACTTCCTTTGGAACAATCAGCGCTCGTTCCATCTATGCAACGGTTAGCGACACACTTCATTCCATAATCGCATGCTTCGCCGATACATGACGTGGGCCCCGTAGTCTCGTTTTTTTTGAAGAATGATACTGTGTATCCCTCGATCATCTGACCACCGTCCATGTGCGTTTTAATTCAGACGAGTGATTCCATGCACCTATGTGCATAATCAAGCTGAGCAGAGAGTAGTGTACTTCGAGAGCAACGCTGTTCGAGTCCACCCAGGGTGTTTATCCGATGGCACCTCGTGTCATCGGAGGATCGCGGTGCTTGAAGGTCCGGAGAAAATATCGCCTCATAAAATCCACCCTCCGGATGAAGCTTTCTCCTGCTCCGCCACTGAGCGAGGAGCAGCAGCGCTTCCTTGATGCGGCGGATCCGTCTCAGAGTGCCTCGTTGATGGCTGCCGCTGGCTCCGGAAAGACGGAGACGGTCGTCGCGTACATGCGCAAGATCCGGGATTGCGGATTCAGTGTTCGCATGTTCTCGCACGCCAACAAGACGGTGAACGAGCTTTTGGATCGGCTGAAAAAGCGCGCACCGGAGCATGCGTCGAGAGACACTGTCTCTACTATGCACAAGTACAGCATACGGCGCCTTGACAGCTCTGTTCGTCAGGTAGACGATCTAGAGGATTATATTGTTTTCTGCTCTAGAGCTCTGGACGAGAGCGCAATCGTTTTCGAAGAGGACGTGCTCCTTGTCGACGAGGCTCAAGACCTCTCCAAGAACCAAATGGCCCTAGTTCGCGCGTTGCAGCGCCGAGGTGTCACCATCGTGCTGATCGGCGACCCCATGCAGAGCATCTACGGATTTCAGGGTTCGTCACCTGAACACCTGCAGGACTTTGTAGCCTCCCTCCCGGCCTGCCGGCGCTTCCAACTGTCCACAAACTATCGGTCGGTGAATCGGTCGATCGTCGATCTCGCGAACGAGATCGCGGCTGACGACGTCCGCGCGGAGCGCGCCGTGCACATGAAAGCGCAGGAAACAGCTCAGGATTATGGTAAGCCCTGCCTAGTGAGATGCGAGAACGTCTTCCAGGAGGCGTTGACGATCCTACAGCCCTGGCGGGGGCAACGCCCCCTACCTTCCGTCGCTGTGCTCGCGCACTGCAACGAAACGCTGGGCAACTTCACTGCTTTCCTCCTCAAGCAGAACATCGAGGTGGTCCCGCACATGAGGTCGGAAGGCAGTGGCTCTACGGCGCTACGCACGAGACCGGTGCAGATCCACTGCTACACCATCCATGGCCTCAAAGGTGGGCAGGCGGATCACGTGCTGCTGCTCACCGGACACGATCGACGCGCCGAAGACGAGGACGAGGATCGGCGCGTGCTCTACGTGGCGGTGACGCGGGCGATTCGGAGCTTTCACATCCTGTACGCTAAAGACCAGCAACCAAGCCGGTGGTTGTCCAGGGCCTGGCGATTCCTGGATGTCCGCGGAGGAGCCGAGCCGTGGGTACAGTTGCCTGAAAAGCCTCGTCGAACCTCGACGAGCCTGAGAGTCACAAGCGTCGTCAGAGACGGCGGGCGCCGAGCTATGAACAGAAGCTTCGACATGCAGGGCTCCCCGCACGGCTGCCTCGAGGAGCGCCAGCTGGGGGACGGTCGGCTGGAGGAGCAGGCGGTACAAGCGTACGAGCACGACCTGCATTGCTTCGTGGGAAGGCTCTTCGAACTGGAGGCCCTCGCTCTGCTGGGCGCCACGAGCCTGCAGCGGCACGCGCAGCGCCTCCTCGAGAAGGTCTGCAAGATGAGCGTGAATGCGACGGTGTGGGCGTATTTCACGCACCACGGTCCCGGTCATTGGATGGAGATGGGGCGTGCGATCTTGCTCAGCCTCCAGGAATCCTTGAAGAGCGGCGAGGGTATCGACACGGCGATGCTGACGTGTCCGGATGAACTCAGGGCAAACCTGCAGTCCGCTATCAGTCAAACAAGTATCAACGCGAAGTACAAAAGTCTTCCGGTGACGAAAAAGCTCTTCGAGGCGCTCGTGGAGGCGGGTGCGCGAAGCGAGCGGCTACCCGCCTTCGAGGACCTGTTCAGACAGCACTGTAGCGATTGGGATCAACAGTGCAATAACCGCGTGCGAGAGAACTACGACCAGATTGTGGGTGCATGCAAGAAGATCGCAGACGGAGATCGCTACGAGGCGACCGACGTCGCGCGCTTGGCAGCTTTGGACTTCGCCTGGACCTCCGAGGACCCCAGCAGGCAATTCGCCCTACTGAAGATGTGTCAAAGCCGCAACAGCCGGGTGTGGCTCGATGCTTCCGGCGCGTGCTTGAGCAGAGAGGCGCGAGAGCAGCTGAAGAGCGACGCGGAAAACATCCTGCGCGCCCTGGGGCAATGTCAGGGAGCGCAGGCGCACGTGCCTCGCGTGGAATTCCTGTGCAGGAGGTATTACGCTGACGCCCACCCCACGGCTCCAGGGTGTGTGAACGGTGTCGCGGACGCCGTTTTTGACGAAGGACCCCTGGAGATCAAGGCAGTGCGCCGCGATATTTCTGAGGACCACGCGGCGCAGGTCGTATGGTACGCGCAGGCGATGCGACGACCCCGTGCCTTCCTCTGGGACGTGTACAAGCGTGTGCTGTACATCTGGGGAGAGCCCTCGCGAGGGTCTAAGGTCTTCTTCGAAGACTGCCTCGAGTATTACTTGAAGCGGAATTGCGTGCCCGGAGAGAGGCACCGCACGTGGCCCACCGAAGTGCGCGTCGACTGGCAGTGAGACCACAAAAAAGGGAAGTCGGGTGCATGATCCTGCTGAATTCCCTCATGTTCGGAGCGCGGTATAAGGATGCGCACTGCTCTGGATGATGCAGCAGAATTCAGGGACTTTTCCGCTGCATCAATCAGCAGCCTCGGAGAGTGCTTTAGGGATGGCTGCTGGATGATGCAGCAGAATTCAGGGACTTTTCCGCTGCATCAATCAGCAGCCTCGGAGAGTGCTTTAGGGATGGCTGCTGGATGGTGCAGCAGAATTCAGGGACTTTTCCGCTGCATCAATCAGCAGCCTCAGGGAGCGCCTTATGGCCTCGAAACTACCGATGGTCCACGATGCTCTTTTTCAACAATTCAAACGCCTGCAAGTCCTCTTGATATTGACTCATGCGCTTGCCTCGGAGGGTCAGAATCCTGCGAAGAATGTTTTCACCGTGATTACGACGAGCCATTGGCTTGAGTTGTATAGTATATCGGAGAGCTCGTGAGGTCGCAGGAATGCGTCGGCCCTCCGTTCCAGATGTCCAAGACAAACTTGGCATACGCGTCGGGGCTGAAGGCCGGGAAGACCTTGCAGGCTGTGTCTGCACGGCTGCAATCGATAGCTTCCTGGTCCTTGAAGCAGGAGGCAGGGGGGAGGTTCCCTGAGAAGGGAGCCACTGGATAGTCGCAGTGACGAACGGCGACGCGCACTGCCCCTCCCCCTGCGTCTTCGAACCTGGCACTGACGTGCTGGCCCCAAGCCTTGCTTTGCTGAAATGGCACTTTACCGTCGCCTCCTTGCTCGTACCATGTTTTCTGAGCCTCTGCAAGACTTCCGGACCAGTTGGTGTTAATGTTATCGGTGGAATAAGCCCCGGGAGACCCTCCGAAGTTCGTCTCCATGAAATCGATCTCCCGGTCGGGGCTCCACTGACTATCCTCGAAGGCGTACAGGGAGGCCCACGGCCCTGCAGAGTAACCCGTGCTGACTGCGCAGCCGGAGGACTGCAGATCTACTTCGATGGTCGAGAGCTCCGAAAACCGAACACGACAGCCTGTCGCTGGACCTGCCACCGCATAGTTGCATGGGTACCGTTGAGAAGTTTCTAGTGTCGTGTAGGTGTTAGTAACGGCAGGCGTTCCCTGCATCGCCCGCGTGCAATAGTTGTTCCTGCCTTCCCTGTCTCCTGCAGGGGGTATGCTCCACTGGCAAACGCCTCCCTCAGCGCCCATTTATCCAAGCTAACCTCTGGACGTCAGCCTTTTAGGATTTTGCAATGCCGGCGTCAAAGTCCCTGTTTTACTTGAGCGTATCGGAGATTGCGGCCGCAGTCGGACGGAACAGGTACCGTCCGCCGGAGCAGGTCCTTGCAGACCGCTACCGCAAGGAGTTCCCAGAGAAGAACACCCTCATGATGGAGATTCTGACGGGAAGCCCTCTCGTCCTTGCTCGAGAGGCAGTGAAAGGCGCGCTGGCTTCGCAGAGGTTCGCGCAAGCCAAGACGGAAGAGAACGCTCCTAAGCGCGCTCGCATCGCGGAGGAAGTAGTTTCGTCGGCTTTGGAGCAGTTGAGCTGTACGTTGGACTCTGCCAATCAGAAGGCGCTGCAGGAAAGCGAAGAGGCTTCGAAGCTTGTGGAGGAATTGCAGAAGAGCGTGGAAGATCGCGGCGCCGAGTGTGCAAAACGCAAGGCAGACGAAGTTGCGGTGCGCGAGGAATTGCGAGGACTGGAGGCGCGCGTCGAGGACGGCTCGAGCAAGTTGGCGTTTCTGGAGGCCAGCCTGGCGGCGGCCAGAGACTGCAGCCTGGAAGAAGAAGCGCACTCGTTGGAGTTCGACGTGGCAGAGAAGAAGCGACAGGCCCTCGAACTGAAGGAGCATATCGCGAGAACCAAGTTAGAACACGCAGATGCGGTGCAGCGCCTTCGAGAGGCGGAAGGAAGACTGGAGTTTGCGAAAGCCGAATTCGGGAAAGGCGTCGATCTCGAGCAAAGAGCCAAGCAGCGCGAGAGAGAGGTCGTGGCCCTGACCCGCGCGGCGCCGAGCTTCGTCAAGAGCGAAATCAAGAGCGCCGTGCAGACCCATGTCGGCATCACCCAGGAGTCCGCGGCGGTGGCCGCCGTGACAGGCTTCGAGCCCGCCGACGGGCCCCTGGTGTATGGGACTTACACCTGTGGAAAATACAGATTCCGATTCGGGGGAAAATGCGACGGGAGGAAGACGACCACCGGAGAGCTCTTGGAGGTGAAGACTCGGCAGAACCGCTTCATGGGTTTGCCCGTCTACGAGGAGATACAGGTGCTGGCGTATCTCTTCATCTACAATCAAGAGAGGTGCTTTTTCCGTGAGGTGCTGCAGGGTGAGACCAAAGAAGATCGACTTGTCACACGGGATGACGCCAGACTGAGATCTCTCATAGACGAAGGGCTGTTAGAGCTGATGCGCAAGTGGGAGCGGATGTGCAGCGACGAAACGTATTGTCTCGACGTGCTTCGCTCTCACCCTGCAAAGCAGTGACAGCGAATAAAGTGCCTCTGCTGGAACTACGTCAAAAAATCCTCGCTAGAGTAAAAAAACACATGCAGTCGCGCATACCAGTCGAAGATGCGCGACGACTCGTTTCGAACTTTTTGCGGCCTGCTGATAAGTGGTCTCTCGCCCAGAGTTCTCGAGCTAATGACAAGCCGTTGGAGTCGGCGTGCGGTCTCCTGCTTTGCGTCGAGCCCCCTGGGCGCGTAGGCGTATGTTTTTACACGTCGGTCAAAGAGGAAGCTGCTGCGTTTCCAAGCGGTCTGAACCAGACGCTTTTCGAGGAACCTAGCGGAAGTCGAACGCTTGGTGTGCGCTGTGGATCCTATGCGAAGCCCGTGAGCTGCAAACCAGAGATTGGTAAGGTTGCGAGAGCGATCACGCCCGTCAAGATGATCAAGAGCATGATCCGGCTGCTCGTCAGAGCTGCTCGTGAATACAACGTAGGTCTGAATTACAACGACAGGACAGTAGCGTGGGCATGTGGAGAGGTTCCCAGCAACGACGAATGGACTTCAGCTGGTTCTGCAGCCAAGTACCCCATAGCCCCGGCTCTCAAGGCAAAGGGCGTTACAGGGTTAATCCTGGAAGATGTGGAGGCCGGCCGGGAAACCTTCACATTTACAGTGTTCACGACTACAGACTGGCTGACGTTGAGATGGGATAAGAATACACGAACGCAGCGGAGGTTATGGATACCTTCAAGAAATTCTCCAACAACCTTCTGCGCGCGAATTCCGATATCTGGACATGAAGCTCGTTGTTCCGTAGACGACTTCGCTGAAATTCTACAAAGTATCATAGATCTGGATGCACCGTTGCGAGGAGCAATCATGCAATCAGGAGAGGAAGAGTACGCTCATGGCTCCGAACAAGAACGCTCCGTCAGACGTCGGCTCGAGCATGGCGCCTACGTACACGCGCCCCCTCCTGTCTATAACAGAGACGTCGGCGAGTCACATTCCGCCATGGAAGCCAATTTCTATCCAGCGACGTTCTCATTTTCGGTCGCCCCTAACTATGACGTGAAGATGGTAGGCTCTTGTGCGTCTCAGAAACGAAAGCTAAAATAGAGACAACCCAGCGATTTGAAGTCAATCAGGGGAGTGTATGATGCTCCCTTCCGATAAGGTATTTTAAGAGTACAAGAAGAAGATCGAGTCGTCACGCGGGACGCCTGGCGCCTGGCTGAGATCTCTCATAGATGAAGGGCTGTTAGAGCTGATGCGCAAATGGGAGCGGATGTGCAGCGACGAAACGTCTCGACGTGCTTTGCTCTCATCCTGCAAAGCAGTGACAGCGAATAAAGTGTCTCTGCTGGAACGATGCCAGAAAAATCTTTTCTAGAGTGAAAAAAACACATGCAATCGCGCATACCAAACGAGGATGCTCGACGACTCGTTTCGAATTTTTTGCGTCCGGTTGATAAGTGGTCTCTCGCCCAGACTTCGCGAGGTAACAACAAGCCGTTGGAGTCGGCGTGCGGTCTCCTGCTTTGCGTCGAGCCCCCTGGGCGCGTAGGAGTATGTTTTTACACATCGGTCAAAGACGAAGCCGTTGAGTTCCCACGTCTGCACCAGACGCTTTTCGAGGAACCTAGCGGAAGTCGAACGCTTGGTGTGCGCTGTGGATCGTATATGAAGCCAGTGAGTTGCAAACCGGAGCTTGGGAAGGTTTCGCGAGCGATCACACCCGTGAAGATGATCAAGAGCATGATCCGACTGCTCGTCAGAGCTGCTCGTGAATACGACGAAGGGCTGAATTACGACGATTGGAAGATAGCGTGGGCATGTGGAGAGATTCCTAACGACGAAGGATGGACTTCAACTAGTTCTGCAGCCAAGTACCCCATAGCGCCATCCCTTAAGGCAAAGGGTGTTACAGGGTTGTTCCTGGAAGACTGGGAGGCCGGTCGGGAGACCTTCACATTTACAGTTTTCATGAATACAGGCAGGCTGTGGTTGATATGGAACAATGATAATCTTCGGTCAACAACCATGTGCAAGCGAATTGGTACATCTGGAAGTGTAGTTCGTTGTTCGGTAGACGACTTCGCTGAAATTCTACAAGATGTCATAGATCTGGATGCACCGTTGCGAGGAGCAATCATACAGTCAGGACCTGAAAAGTACGCTCATGTCTCTGAACAGGAACGCGCCGTCAGACGTCGACTCGAGCACGGATCGCACGCGCACACGTTTCCGGAGGTCACTAAGAGCGGGGTAGTATACGCGTGGGAATCCAACTTATATCCAGCGACATTCTCATTTTCGATCGCCCCTGACTATGACGTGAAGATGGTAGGCTCTTGTGCATCTCAGAAACGAAAGCTCAAATAGACCATTTCAACTCTCCGCCGTCGCTGGAGAATCGCAACTCAGTTTTTCCCAAATCTTGAAAGCTTTCAGACCTTGTCTTGTGTAGAACGCGCATTGCCCAGACCTTGGTGAAGGTGTGTTTAGCGCTTTCGGTGGGGCAAACTCCTGCTCAACAGGCTTCGGTCACGCTCCAGCACCTCAAGCTCGACTTCGTTTCCGCCTGACTGGTCATCACGATGCAAGGGGGATCGAGCAGGTAATAATCGTAGAACCGTCAAGAACTTGCTTCTCCCCAACATCAAAATGTCTCAGAGCGCTTTGATTCGGCTTGTGAGAAGCTGTCTGCTCAAATAAAAAACATGACGAGTGCGATAGAAATGTGGCAGGTAGAGCCCTTGCATACACAGTTACTGTCGCGCTCCAGCTGGACCCCGTCTATGATCGGAGATAGAGTGACTGATGCTTACGTCTGCGTCAGGGGACCTCCGCTGAAAGCGGTGCGAAGCCAACTAGACGACACAGGCCCTTGGGTACAAGCCCAGGAACTTTCTTCTCCTATCTACGCATCCTGCTGCAATATCCTAGGGGGCGACTCTTGCAACGGCTACATGCTGGGTGATGAGCCTGATGGGTCTTGTGCGCCACTGCGCGGGAGAGTAGTGCATACGGAATCGATCGGAAGATGTTTTAGATTGGATCCAGACGAAGTTAAGAAAATAGATCTGAAAGCAACGCCTCGTCCGATCTTTCAGTTAGAATTCGACGGCGTCACTCCTCAACAACTTGCCGAGGTATGGGCTAAGTACGAATATATTCCCAGGTAGAACAGACGTTTATGGTATCTGTCTATTTAAACGAGTCCGTCTTTTCGTGCTTGTGGAAACTCGAGGAGACTGCACGTGGCTCGGAAAACGAAGAGTAGGAATGAGGGCAATGTGGCTTGACATTCTCCGCGAGGCCGGCCAGCTTGATTGAGGAGGGCGCTCGACGTTCTGACGATATCCTCGTGGAGATTGCTAGCTTCTTCAATGGAGTGTATAACGAGTCGCCGACCGCCACGGAAGTCAATTTCATCCAGCGACGCTCTCATTTTCGATCGCCCCTGACCGTGCGTGAAGACGGTAGGCTCTTGTGCGTCTCAAAAAACGAAAGCTCGAATATAGGACGACTTTAGACAACCTCATCGATTCCAGACAAGCGTGTGGTCTACCTTGAGGTTAATCCGGATTGCAAGTCACGCTCGAGTTCCTCCAGCGCGTCGAGGAGAGTTTGGTTGAGATTTTTAACCGCTTTTCTACAGCGCTCCGCCGACGCTGGAGACTCACAACACAGCCTTCCCAAATCTTTCAGGCTTTGAGACTTTGTTTTGTTTAGCACGCGCATTGCCCAGCCCTTGAGAGAAGAAGTGTCCTGAGCATCTACGGACACAAAACGTTCTATCACTGATTCGATTTCTTGTTCGAGTTACTGCAACTTAGAGCACCGGAGGTTGGAGTTCCTGTGAAAACTCAGGACTGTGTCCTGCATAGCCTGCATGACGTTCCACATATACGTTATTATTTCCACTTCTTCGTCTGATAGTTTCGAGTCTGAGGTATTGCGACGTGCCGAACTTTTTGGGATATTTGTTCGGTCTGTGTGCATATCTCTTTTACAGAGGGTGCGCAGAAGTTTTGACGACTTGTTGCGACTTGCGGACGTCCCGATCGACACCTGGTCGACTGCGCGGCTCGCAAAACGCATCGCAGCTTCACTGAGAGTCGAGCAAGAGACTTGCACGACTTTGAGACTTGAAAACGCATGGCTGTCGTAAATTCTTTCCCGGAGAGCGTCCACGAAGAAATCGAGAAATGGACAGTGCGTTACAGTATCCTGGTTCTGTACACTGTTTTAAGGTAAAAAAAGCCAGAACTATCGGCGATCCTGCGTAACTTGCGCTTTCCTTCACGTCATGAAGCTGGAGACCGCCGAAAGCTTAGACTTGCTGAATTTCGGGTATCAGCGCTGCCTGGAAAATTCTGCTCGTGGCAGTGAACTCTCAGCAACTTCGGTGATTGTGACGATGTATCTCTTGGCGGTATTGCTGGCTCTCTTTGCCCACCTGTACTTTGCAGCTCGAAAGTCGATGCAGGAGCGGCCGTGTCATGCACGTGAAGCGTTCCAGTCAGCGGTGTGGAACTTCGCAGGCGACAGGGCTATGGTCGATCGACCTCTGGACACGCGCACTGTTTCCCGACCATCGAACTTCGAAGGTCCGACGGAAACGTCTGAGAGACATCGCGATACACACGCCATCCCGCAGCCAGTCCTGTCGCAGCAGACCCTTCGAGAACGGACTAAGACCCCGGCGAGCTCAAGGCACTCGAGCGAGGGGCGGAGTTCCGTGGCCTCGAGCAGGAAAACGAAGTAGTTGCGTGGGACTACGTCCTTTGCGCGACGCACCTTCATCGAAGGACCCTGACGTAACTCGGTCGGCGCGTCAGAGCACACCCCATTCGAATCGCTGGGTCCGACCTCAGGAAGGTCTTCGTGCGGAATGCCATGTCCAAGCGTGGACTGACGTTCGAGCTGGGCTTCGTGGAAGGGAAGACTCAGGACGTGCATGTCGTGAATGCTCTCGAGGCACATCGGGGCATGTGAATCGCGAGAGCCTTTGCAGTTTCTTCCCATCTCGAAGAGTGGGTGTCGGCGACGCATGAGGAGTTAGTTGACCTTGCTCGGCGCGAGTCGGTGCCCGGTGAAGTGCAGCAGTGCCGACGCTGCCAAGTTCCCAGTCTCCAGACGCGCCACATCTGGAAGCACCAGAAAGGTCTTATCCACCGAGTAGGTTGCGATGCCTGCGAGTCTGTCGCAGTTTTTCTTCGCTCGCTGGCACCAAAAGTCTCAAACTAGTCTTATTAGCGTCACTAGTCGCCATGTCTCGCGCAGAGAGATCACGTAGCCCACATGGTGAACTTGCACTGCCAGCCTCTAGTTCTCGTCCCTCGTTGCGGTCCTTCGACCTCGACAAGATGGAGCTGACGCTGAGTGGGCGGGTCGTGAAGGTCTACCGCTTCGCAGACGACCCAGAGATGCCGTGGTTCCAGGCTAAACCTGTCGTGACCTTCCTCGGGTACAAGAACAATTCACAGACTTTGAAGGATTATGTCTATCCCGAGGACCAAATGTCTCTAAAGGGGTTACTGGAGGCCAAAGGACTGCCTCTGGGGGTTGGTATCTCCCAGATATCAACCCTTGGGTACCACGAGCTCAAGGCAATTCACATCAACGAGCCGGCGCTGTATTCGCTGATCTTTGGGTCTAGGAAGGAAGAGGCCAAAGAGTTCAAGCGCTGGGTCTGCGCGGCAGTGCTCCCGTGCATCCGCCGCAAAGGCTTCTTCGGAAATATCGCTGCGACCCTGCAGGCCCGCGACAAAGAGCTCGCTGTGGCCTTGAAGGCTCGCGACGAAGAGCTTGCAGTGGCTCTGAAGTCCCGCGACGATGCTCGCCTCGCTCAGCTGGAGGCGGTACTAGATGCCTCACTTGGCCGCCGCGACGAGAGGATGCTCAATCGCCTGGCGCAGCAGTGCGAGCAGCTCTCCGTGAGCGTCGTCTTTGCGATGCAACGGGGCGTGACTGCGGCGCTGCAGCCGCTGCTGCTGAGCCTAGAGCCGCTGAAGGGTCTCACGAGCAGCGTCTCCATGAGCGTGCGCGGGGCGGTGAAGGACGTCATCGACGCGGCCGTGACGAGTGCGGACAGCAAGCTCGTCAAGGCCTTCCGCGCGGCAACTAAAGCCCCGGCGAAGCGCAGCAGTGCCGACGCCGCCAAGTTCCCAGTCTCCCAGCGCGCCACGCCGAAGCAGAAGGTCGAGGCGCTGAGCCTGGCCAAGGTGGCGTGCGAGGAGTTCCCTGGGCGCGACCTGCATTACAACACCTGGAAGTCCGTGAAGTCGGAGTTCGGCAAGCGGGCCAAGGCCGAGCGACTGCGCCGACACGGGCTCGATGTCGCCAGTCCCGACTTCGAGTCGCAGCCGCTGTTGTGGTGCACCGGCCTCGTGGACGGCTGCAAGGAACGCTACCTCTACTTGGAGAGGCATCGAGCCATGTTGCGAGCGGTCTGGCACCGCAAGCCGCCTTTTGGCCAGAGCCTTCACGACTGGGCTGTCGAGCTACAGGCCGGGGCCAAGGCCGAGACAGGCTACGTCGAGGTCGAGTGGCCAGAGGATGCAGCTGAGCTGGAGGTCTTCGGATGACAAGCCGTCTCAAAAAGACAGACTCGCTAAGAACACTCTGATGACTGTAGCAGCGCACATGGCTCATGGGCCAGGAGCGACCCGACGCCGCGCTCGGGCGGCTTCTGTCCCAAAGCGAAGTTAAAACGAAGAGAACCCTAAGCTCTGGAGTAGAGTCTATAGGGTAGAGCACATGTAATAGGCACGACACTTTGATCCGCATGGCAAGCGATCGCTCCAGAGGTGAGATTATTCACGCATCCTAATGCGCGTGGTATTTCATAGCCTTTCGTGACTATACAGGTGGTTCATTACCGTGGACTTTGCAAAGTACAGACACTCTGTAAGGTCGATAGATTCACTCCTCGCCATGGCGCCCAAGCAGTCTCGCCACGATGGCGGCGCGGACTTATGGTTGCGACAGCAGCTGGCGGAGATCAAGCAGGTGCCCCTGGAACAGGTGGGGCGCATCCGCATGACGCCGGAGAAGCTGCCTTCTCTCGTGGACGTCGGCGTGATATTGACCGGAAAGGCACCGCGTCACGTTGCAGATGACTTAGCTGCTATTATGCGGAAGCACCCTGATTTGTCCGAGAAAGTCGGACAAATAAAATTCGGAGGGCGTGGTAATCACAATACGCCAGTGCCGAAAGACCTCGCAGGCCTCATCGAGATCATCTTCCTCCTGCCTGGCCGCGCAGCCGCGCAGGTGCGCCGGGCGGCGGCGCAGGTCTTCGTGCGCTATCTGGGCGGCGACCTCTCCTTGATCGGCGAGGTGGAGCACCTCAACCACGTCCAGTCCTTCCTCCGCGAGAACGCTCCGGATCATCCGCTGCGCCACTTCGGCGAAGCCGTGGAGGGCCACGGCGCGTCTCCTGAGGAGGACAGTGCTGCAAGGGAGCTGAAGCTGCAGCACCAGAAGCGCATGCTGGAGCTGGAGTTCGAAGAGAAGCAGTGTGAGCTGCAGGCGAAGAAGGTGCGCATAGCTGCCGAGGAGGAGAAGTTGAAGGCCGAGAACGCCGCGGCTCTGGAGAAGTTGAAGGCCGAGAACGCCGCGGCTCTGGAGAAGTTGAAGGCCGAGAACGCAGCGGCTCTGGAGAAGCTGAAGGCCGAGAACGCCGCGGCTGCGGAGAAACGCAAGGCCGAGGTGCAGCGGCAACAGGACGAGACGCACGAAGAATTTCGACGACAGCGCGCGTCCACGATCATGGCCAACTTGGAGGCTCTCCGCATGTTGCGCCCCGACGCGCCGCTCTCCCCTCGCTCCCAGAGGGTGGTCGAAGACGAGCTCCGCACGGGGCTCATGGGCCAGGAGCGACCAGACGCAGCGCTCGGGCGGCCGGTCTACTGCTCGCGATATTTGCAGGAGAAGCTATTTCTGAAGGAGTGGGCGGCGAGAGAGCGCGCCAAGGTCTTTGGGAATGACGTGAAGACCGCCGTGCGACGCCGCTTTCCAGACTACAACCTGGAGGCGCGAACGAACCGCAGCGTCGATGGCCATGAGCGCGAAGCGCACCTTTACTTCGAGGCGCATCTGCCCGCTTTCGACGAGGCTCTTCCTCTTTACGTCGCTAGGGCCGTCCCGGTCCGAGACGAAGAGTTGACGGTCGAGGGGCTCCGAAGGAAGCGCGCCCGCCAAGAACAGGGGCTGAGGAGTTTTGTGCAGCGGCTGTAGAGGCACTCACAAGCCTCGAGACGGGGCGAGGAATGAGGGCAACGAAATGTTCACCTTTGTGGTCGGGACCTGTCGTTTGATTGAGGAGGAAGCTCGACTTGTGACGACACTCTGGACAGTACCGAATATCGTCGAGTTGGCTCGCAACGAGCGTCATATCGCGCAGACAATCGGGATGACGCTCTTCTATGTTGCGTCGCATCTCTTCTGGCAAGGACAGAGTAAGGAACCACCTTTTAGGACCGTATTCTTTGAAAACGTAAATACATCGATTCAGCTTTTCAGCAGCTAGCTGGATCTCGTGATGCTGTGCCCACTCAAAGTCTGTATTGAGCCGGCTTCGCAAGCCTGGCTCATCATCTTCATCATCGATATGTGCCCGTGCCACTCCGCTGTTTGGATGATCGTCTAACCATTGTAAAAGTTCTCGCTTGAAGTCGGAGACTTTCGCATTGTCCCAGTCTTCATTGAGAGTTTTGGCGAGAGCGTAGTAAAAACAATTTCCATCACCCCGAACGTGTTTGACAGTAAATCCAGGCGGCGCAACATGAGCAGCCGTCGGAACGCTGAGCTCTCGAACGTCCGAGGGAACTCTGGAATGTCGAGTCGCCAGCACGCCGAGCCCTACGGACAGCAGGCCAGCGAGGACCAGGTGCTTCTTTGGCAGATTGTAGACACTGTGCATGCTAGTCTGCTTTATTTTCCCGTGCGTCTCGTCGCGTCGTTGCGCTGAAGTCTCGGCAGACCCCTTTGCTCGACTGCAAGTCCCCATGCGAAGTGGGCGAATCCCACTTTGATCCTCAGTCCTCGAACAAAGTTAAAACGAAGAGAGCCCTAAGCTCTGAGGTAGAGCGATGCAAGAGGCATGACTTGGCTCTGCGGTTCCCACTTCGGTCCCCAAGCGAATAGGGCGGATCCCGCTTCGGTGGGATTCTCCCACTAAGCTCCGAGGCAGGAAGTAACTTCGCCTCTCGAGCGAATAGGGTCTTCAAGCTTCCGAGGCAATGTAGTGGGCGACACTGGAAGATCCCGATTGATTCACTGATTTCTTTCGCTTCATGCCCGCCGCTTCCTGATCACTCTGTTACCTTGCGGCGCTTGCTGGCCCCAGCCATCTTTCTCTGCTCTTTTACCTTGTCCGACGCCTTCTGGAAGGCGTTGGCGGTGGACTTCACGAAAGCCTCAGCGCTGTCGTGTCTCGTCGGACGCCTCTGCGATTGTCCTTAAGACGCTTGATTTTCCGCAGCGCGTTGAGGATCTCGAGAAGTCCATTTTCCAGTATATTCGATTTGTAGAATAGACGCATGGACCGCTACGAGGCACTTGTGGCAGAGAACAAGGGTTTAAAGGCTGAATTAGCTTGCCTTCAGCAACAGAACAAGATCCTCGAAAGATGCCTGGCTGCAGCAAATGACAAGATCGCGTCAATCCAGCAGGTCTATGACAAAAGAGAAGCGGCTGAGGAAGCCCAGATCAGATAACAAGGCGCTACCCCCCGCAGTGGCGACAATCGTTCAAGAGTACCAGGGAAATCCTTGAACGTAGGGGAATGCCCAAACGCTCAGACACTGCTTCTGCAGCACTTGAGCTGGTTGGTCGTTGGGATCGCGACGCTCACCTGGAGCATCAGAAGAAGATGCTGCGGTGGTGTTATCGTCAAGTGGATCACTTCAGATGGGGGCGGAATGTGCTCATGAAAGATGTGGTGATGGCTATGATTGAGGATGGCTACAACAGGCTACCTATGTATACCTGGGAGGGGTTGGAATTGCATGATGTCCTGCGGCGGCTGACTAGACAGCTTCACAATGTTGCCCCTGTAAGTCCTTGTGACGGTCATCACGAATGGTTTAAGTTTCCTCTCCGGCTATTTATGGAGTGCGCGTGTTCTAGAGATGGACAGATAAGCGATCGCAGTGCTGAGAGTGAGGTCGACCTGTAGTCGTAGATGCACATAGCCAGTACAGTTGAACAAAAAGGCCTCGCACCGTTCATTCATGCACCGGCTCGCAGCTTTCTAAAAAAAACGAAGACACCTAACCTCGCCAATCGCTGCAGCGACAGAAGAGCCAAAGGCGCGCGCAGAGCGCAGCAGCCTTGGACTGCACCCGCCATGTCGGCTCTTTCCGACACCCTGCTCTACCTGCCCCAGGTGCTCTTGTTGATCCCATGAAGGTCATGTACGTGCTCCTGAAGAACCCTGCCCCGACCTTAGCTGCAGCAGTTCGACCTGGTTGTCGACCACAGACCTGGCGAGGCACGTCGCAGCCTCTTTGAAGGTTCAGTAAGACAAACTCTCGCAATATCGCATGCACTCACAGATTGTGAGTGACTTGTTGAATAAAAGCGATGATAGATTCACATACGCGTCTTCGGTGAGACCGTAAAAGCAGATGTCTCGGTGTAGAAACTGATGAATGAACAGGACACATGCACCATTTCCTCATCTCTGTCCGAGTTGTGGTTCAAAGTCTAGATTTGTATATTCTCCGCCATGCCTCCCAAACGGGGTCTTCCGGTTGGAACCTCTGTGGTCACGCTTGAGGAACTGACGGCCGGCGCTCGTAAGACAGCTGATGGCAAGGTTTCGGCCACGGATGCGATTATGGTGGTGAAGAAGTGCAACAGACGGGTGGCTGCAATTACATTGAAAAGGCTTCAGGATGAACAACGCATTCCGAAGCTTGAGATGGTAGTCTTTGGCAGAACGTCTTTGGTGCCAAACCCTGCATGTGGAGGTAATCGGCTCCCAGAGGCAGCAGCAGACGCCCGTCAGATTGTACAGATCCTCTGGGCGCTCCCAGGAGACACCGAATTCCGTCGCAACTCTGCTGACGTGGTGGTGCGCTACCTCGGGGGTGATCCGCGAATGGTGAACGAGATCTTGGCGAACCGTGCCGCCCAGGAGACGCTTGCTCGGGAGGACCCTGCTCATCCGGTGCGCATCTTCGGGGAGGCTGTGGAAGCGGAGGGCTCGGCGTGTGGAAACGACGTTTCAGTTTCCCTGAAACGCACCAGAGAGGATGCTGCAACAGATGGTGCCCACTCAGCATGCGTCGTGCGACCGTCGTCAAAGAGAATGCTCGAGCTGCCTGAAGCGTGTCTGGAGTGGAAAAGAGACTTAAAGGTGGATGTGAAAGATCTACCAGGAGTGAAGGCTCTGTTCGAGGTTATGCTGCGCGTGGAACTCGAGAAGCAAGCACTACCGGCGAGCTCGCCCGTGAAAGCCTGGGCCAGAGCACCTCCTCTGCGTTTCAAAGCTTTAGCTCAGGATGCAGTATCTTCGTATCAAGCTCATCTTACCAGAAGCTCTGAGGCTACGAGAGATACACCTCAAGCTACCTCCTCTTCGGATACAGTACAAGGACGTCAGGCCGAAAGCTGCGATGAAGATGACGATGTACTGAAAGTCTCAGAAGTTATGCATGCGGCTGGAGTCTGGCCAGGGGTGTGGATGAGCTACAGGAGCGATCTAGCCAATCAAATGCTTGTCCTGAAATGCGCAGCAACGCAGGGCAACTTTTCGGAAAGACGGCAGGAGGTTGTCCGTGGACACACGCAGGTCCTTGTGCATAAATACAAGAAGAGCTGCGATTGGCCCCTGGCTTGGACGGCAGTGCAGAAGACACGAGATCTCTATGAGAAGAGGATTCGCGAGTGCCTCGACGACATGCTGCGACTTGCAGGAGAAGGCCCTGTTGGAGGCTTGTTGACCTCAGACCTGGCGAGGCGCGTCGCAGCCTCTTTGAGGGTTCAGTAAGACAAACTCTCGCAACATCGGATGCAATCACAGAATGCGAGCGACTTGATGGATAAAATCGATGATAGATTCCCCACACACACACACACACACACGTCTTCGGTGATGTCTCGGCATAGAGGCAGGTGTTCGAACGGCAGTTTCGATCATGGTGGCGAAGCGGTGCCCATGCACGCAAAGTCGCTTCGTACACATTTAGGTTTTGTCAAGTCGGAGGGGTGAACTGGACACTGCAATTCGACCAGGCACATCGAAGAGGTCTCGGCGTAGAGACTGATGAATGAACAGGAGATGCACGGGTTCCTTTATCTGAAGCTCACACTTTAGGTCTCTTTCTTGCCCTGTCAACATGCCGCCAAAGAGAACTTGCCAGGCCGATGCATCGGTGGTCACGATTGAAGAGTTGACAGCTGGCGCTCGCAAGACCACAGATGGCAAGGTCTCAGCAACCGACGTGATCATGGTGGTGAAGAAGTGCACGCGCAACAACGCGTCCAGAATTCTGAGGAACTTGCAAGAAGAAGAGCGCATTCCCGTGCTGGACGTGGCAATTTTTGGCGAAGCAAGTCTTGCTTCGCCAAACTCAGGTCGTGGAGGCAACCGGCTCCCAGAGGCAGCAGCAGACATCCGTCAGATGGTGCAGATCCTGTGGGCGCTCCCAGGCGACACCGAATTCCGTCGCAACTCTGCTGACGTGGTGGTGCGCTACCTCGGGGGTGATCCGCGTATGGTGAACGAGATCTTGGCCAACCGTGCTGCCCAGGAGACGCTTGCTCGGGAGGACCCTTCTCATCCGGCGCGCATCTTCGGGGAGGCTGTAGAGGCAGAGAGCTCAGCCGCTGGAGATCACGCCCCTGCTTCCTTGAAGCGCAGGAGGGAGGATGCCGAGATTGCAAAGATCGAGGCAGATCAGGCGGCCTTCTTGGAGGAGTGTGCAGCTCGTCAGGCCGAAGCTCGCGCCCGCCAGGAGGAGGCTGTCGCCCGCCAGAAGGAGGCCGTGGTCCGCCAAGAAGAAGCCAAGGCCAAGAAGTTGACGGCTCAGGGGGCCGTCGAGGCCGCAGAGCACGCGCTGACTCAGCAGCGGCATCAGAGGCAGCTGGCCGACGCCGAGTTCCAGCGGCAGGCGCAGCTGCAGGAGGCCTGGCAGATGACAGAGCTGCGGTCCCAAGTGGCAGCCGGAGAGATTTCGGAGGATGCAGCGAGGGGCCTTCTTCCCACGAGACGCCGGGTCGCGCTGGAGCGCTTCGTCGGGACGCAGCTCCGAGGGGACCTCTCCAGCTATCGCGCGCGTCTACAGGCTATGCGCAAGACGGAGACGGGCCTCGCGTCCGAACTTGGTCGTCGAGCAAAGGCCTCCCTCCAGACGCGCACGCGTTTCCTGTCTAAGCCACACGGGGACACCGTGGACGGAACTGTGACATGGTACGAAGAGGATCAAGCCGAGCTCTTCGAGTTGACACGCGAGATTCTGGACGCCTGGACCGCGCTGCCACCTGGACAGACGACTTTGAGCGTTTCCATCGCTCGCTAATAACTGTGCAGTGGAAGTGCCCTCCCGACCTCTTAGTCAACATCGTAGGGAGAAAAACGAAGAAGACGATGAATTTCGAAGCAGATCTGACAGGGATCGATGTGACCAGGCTTCCATGTGTATGAAGCAGAGGCATCGTGCCTGCGAAGCTTAGCATTCTCTGCAATTACGTGTTTTCTGCATATTGAGATAGATGTCTCTTGATCGCTGGTGCTCAAAAACGTTCCGTTGTTTTCATCGGGACAACACTGTTCTTTTAGATCGCACGAGACTCAGTCTCAAATCGCCGCCACCCAACATGGACAGCTGGCTGAACGTCCGAAACCAGCAGGCGCTCAGCCACTTCAGCGAAGAGCAGAAGCTCGATGCCGTCTTCCGCATGATCGCGGAGAGCTCTCGAAATCCGCAGCCGGTGTGCCATGCGAGTCTCGAGGCGCTGATCCGGGGGGTTCGGAGACTACAGCCGGAGGACCTACGAGTCTCTGGGGGCTTTGACGCCCGCGTCGCCTTGCAGCTCATTGTCGGAAACGGAGAGGATGGCGACGTACTGCTGAGTCGTCTGGAGCGGCACTGCTCGCGCCTTTCCATGGCGATAATGAGCTTGGAGCCGTTTCTCCCGCGTCTCGCGGATGGTGTCTTGGGGGTGTGCGAGCTTCCGAAACTGTGCCTGGCGTGCTTGGAGGCGCAGAATATCGCCCTCGTTCCCTTGGACTGGGAGGACGTGAAACCCGCGAGCGAGCTGCGTTCTCTGCTGGAGAATTTGGGGAAGGCCTTGGGTGTTGACATGCACCAACCCTTTAAGGACCTGCGGGTGGCCTCCCATGTGTTCATGAAGATGGGCATCGATATCTCCTTGCGCATCACCATGGGATGCCAGCGCATCCCCGCCGACCTCCGGCGCCGGCGATCCTTCCTCGGAAAGCGCATGTCGGGAGGCGTCGCGCTGGCTCAGCGCGGACTCCAGCGAGCGTTTATCCTCGAGCCGCACATTCGAAGCCTCGACGGTCCCGCTGCGCGGCCGTCGGACAGTGCCCGCGCGGAGCCGGTACCGCCTAGACCGGCCCCCACGGCGGATGAAGAAGCGAATGCGGCAGCGGCGACCGCCGCAGTGGCGCTCGCCAACGAGCAGGCGCGAGAAGCTCGACGCCAGCGCCGAGCAGGCGTGGTGCCCCTCGAAGGAGCGGATGCCGCGCGCCAGGGGGGCCGGCCTCTCGGGGTCGGGCGTCAAGCTCCGCCCCAGCAGCAGGCAGAGCCGAGCCGGGCGCAGCGCAGGGCCCTCGGCCGCGCGCAGGCGCGCCTTGAGGCCTCCCGCCTCGCCGACGCCCGGAAGAAGGCGGAGGCGGATGCCGCGTTCCTTCGGGCCACGGAGGTCGCTTCCTTTTCCAAGATCTCCGCGCGTCCGGTGGAGGAAGGTCCGAGCGTGGAAGAGGTGGAGCGCCGCCTCGGAGGCTTCTTGGAGAGGAGCCACAAGGCCGAGAAGCATCGCAAGAAGCGCGAGGCCAAGAAGCTAGGCCTTGTGCACAGCTCCGTGGTGCACCAGCTTTTCGTCCAACGTGACGATGGAAGGAATGGTTTACTCTGAGTGCAAATGAAGCTGTCTGTATTATTCCTTCATTCATACTTCAACAAAACCGTTGGGTCCAAGCACTGAAGCGTCTTGCATCGATGAAAAAAACAATCCCAGGCTGCTCCGAAAACCCTGAGGCCAGAATCCTGAAAGACGACCGCCAGGAGTCTCACGGTGAACACGCAATGATGCACTTTCCGCGTTCCATCACTTCCTTCTAAGTTATACAGTATGTACGCCTCGTGCATGTTTGTGTCAGGCATTCTTAGTCGTTTGATGACTGTAGCAACGCACATGACCTAATTCCATGCTCGTGCGCGCGCTAGAAGTCCTTAAGCCATAACAAGGCTTAGCGTCGACAATGGACTGCTTATTATGAGCGCTGTTTAAGAGTTCGAGTTGTGCTTGTCGAGAAAACAGTAACTTTTGTTTTAGTGCCATGGCGACAGAAGATGTCATTCTCAAAGTTCCTGTGAACCGATCAACATGTGCAGCTTGGCTGAAAAGGCAAGACCCTCCGATTGTGGCGGATGCTTTGAGCCTTTGTGAAGTTGCATTCTCTGCTGTCCGCAGGGATGTATCTGAGGGTGAAATTGCTCGAATCGAGCATCTCCACGCGTGTCAAATAAAAGAGACACGCGAGAAGCTTGAGCGTGAGAAATCAGCTTTGGCGCAAGAAAATCTCCAAATCAAGAATGATGCAAAATCTCAAGCCCAGGAGAGTGAGCGACGATACCGTGAGGAACGGGAGAATGCTCTTGAGCAGTTGCGTGAGCAACACAGAAAAGCTTCCACTGTACAGGAGGAGATCTTTTCAGAGCTAGAGGCTAAACTCAAAGCTGCCCGCACCTCGAAACAGGAAGCCATCGAAGAAGCGCTCGAAAAGCAACGTCGTCAGTTAAATGAAGATGCTTCCCAGCGTGAACATAAACTCAATCAGACGGTGGAGTCTCTTCGCAAGGAGCTTGAGGATATAAAGGACAGCAGTGCAAAGTCGCTATTGGAGGAGATGAAACGTCGAGAAAGTTTTCAACAGGCCAAGGATGATCTGCACGCCAAACATCACGAGAGCATTGTAAAAATCCTCCAGGAAGGTATTAAAAAGCGAGATGCAGATATTGCAAATGCTGAAGAGCGAATTGCTGCACTCATCGGTGAAGACCGTCAGCGTCTGGAACAACTAGTGAAACAACAGAGCGATGCTATGACCCGCTTCAGTGGAGTGGCCTCGAGAGGTCATCTGGGTGAGCGCATTGTGGCTCACATATTTGCCCGGTTACAGCTAGGGGAGTATATTGATGAAAGTGGCGTACCTGGGGATGGCTATGCTGATGGACTTTGGGTGTACCAACCGTCGGCATGCGTCCCACGCTTGAGCGCAATCGTCGAGGTGAAGAACGCCCAAATGCTCCATTCCCAGAAAGACATTGGAAAGTTCCAACGAGATCTCCTGGCTGGCGTTGAGAGTACACGCGTGAATGCTGGACTTTTCCTGAGCTTGGGTTGTCGCTACGCAGGTAAGCCACCACTTCAGCTGGTGATCGAGCATGGAATTCCCGTCTGCTATGCCTCACGAGAAGAAGATGATGCACTGCCAGTGAGCTGCATGATTGAGCTGGCCGTACGTTCACTGGCAGAGGCATGGCCTCTAATCTGCCGACAGCGAGGAGAAGGCGTGCAGCTAACAGTCGCTGCTGCATCAGAGCAGTTTGAGAAGCTTATGCAAGACTGTCAAAATTTCTCGAAGCACATCGCAAAGATCACCAAGGCGGCGAAGACTCAGCTAGTAGAGGCCCAACAATTGGTGAAAATTCGCGATCGAATGGTACAAGGAATCGATGCTGTGAGAATCAACCATCCTTCGCTTGTTCCAGAAGCGTTGGATAAAAATGAGGATGAACAATGTACTGCAGACGAAATGACCACCCCCTCAACGTCATCGTCAGGAGATCGATGTGTAAGTGTTGAAGGGCAGCTCTGCTTGTCAGCTTTTCGTGAGGGCAGATCCGGCAGAACCTATCCGAATCGACCCCAATGCATTGCATCATCCAAAGAGGTTTTACAGAAGGAAGTGCAGTCCAGCACGAGAGGTAAAAAGAGGAAAGTACAAAGTACAATACTGCCACCTGAAGATTTCACCAGCCAATTAATGTATGCGTGAGGGGCTGCCAGCCTTTGCCTATCTATACGATGGTCGTCTCGTAGCTGCCATCGTGAGTGTACATAGACCGTAGTAGCTCGCTATAATGCATCTTACAGCTCTGAAAAATAAATCCACAGAAAAACGGACTACGAATCGTCTCGAATCGTCTCGAATCGTCTCGAATCGTCTCGAATCGTCTCGAATCGTCTCGAATCGTCTCGAATCGTCTCGAATCGTCTCGAATCGTCTCGAATCGTCTCGAATCGTCTCGAATCTTAAGACGAACCTAAAGCGATGCTCGATCAGCATCTCCAGTGCATGCGCGTGACGCACCTCGCCAGATGCTGGCTTGAGATTCGCACATCTCTCCTTCTGCAATCCCTGAAGGTCCACACTTTGTTCGGAAAAAAACGAAGAAGCCATGGCGTCCAGAAGCTATGTACATTTCAGCAGGACTACGTACCGTGCTGATAAATTGTATGTGACAACTCCCTACTGCCTGATAGGCAGGTGTTATGAGAACAAAAAACGAAAAGACTCGGTGTGACAACCCAGGTTCTAGCAGACGAGATCGGGACTTGCTGCTTGCTTTAGATCAACACCAAGGTGAGGATAGATCAGAAAATTTGCACAGAACCTAAGATGAACCTAAGCATAACACGAACGCACGTATGATGTCTGGACATATAAGGGATATGTACGTTATCTACGATCCACGTAACATGACCTTCACTTATACATACGGTATACATACCGTAACGTACGTTATGCAATGCTGCATCAGGCTGTGCTTTTACTGGGCAGGCTGTGTATTTACTGGAGCAGGCTGTGTATTTACTGGAGCAGGCTGTGTATTTACTGGAGCAGGCTGTGTTTTTACTGCATCGGACTGTTCTTTTACTGATCAGGCTGTGTATTACTGGAGCAGGCTGTGGGTTTACTGCATCAGACTGTGTATTTACTGAAGCAGGCTGTGTTTTTACTGCATCAGACTGTGCTTTTACTGGGCAGGCTGTGTTTTTACTGCATCAGACTGTGCTTTTACTGGGCAGGCTGTGTTTTTACTGCATCAGACTGTGCTTTTACTGGGCAGGCTGTGTTTTTACTGCATCAGACTGTGCTTTTACTGCATCAGACTGTGCTTTTACTGCATCAGACTGTGCTTTTACTGCATCAGACTGTGCTTTTACTGCATCAGACTGTTCTTTTACTGAGCAGGCTGTGTATTTACTAGAGCAGGCTGTGCTTTTACTGCATCAGACTGTGCTTTTACTGCATCAGACTGTTCTTTTACTGAGCAGGCTGTGTATTTACTAGAGCAGGCTGTGCTTTTACTGCAGCAGGCTGTGCTTTTACTGCAGCAGGCTGTGCTTTTACTGCAGCAGGCTGTGCTTTTACTGCAGCAGGCTGTGCTTTTACTGCAGCAGGCTGTGGATTTACTAGAGCAGGATGTATTTACTGCAGCAGACTGTGCTTTTACTGAGCAGGCTGTTTTACTAGAGCAGACTGTGCTTTTACTGAGCAGGCTGCGCTTTTACTGAGCAGGCTGTGTTTTTACTGCATCAGACTGTGCTTTTACTGCATTAGAGTGTGCTTTTACTGCATCAGGCTGTTCTTTTACTGAGCAGGCTGTGCTTTTACTGCAGCAGGCTGTGCTTTTACTGCAGCAGGCTGTGCTGTTACTGCAGCAGGCTGTGCTTTTACTGCAGCAGGCTGTGGATTTACTAGAGCAGGATGTATTTACTGCAGCAGACTGTGCTTTTACTGAGCAGGCTGTGGATTTACTAGAGCAGACTGTGCTTTTACTGAGCAGGCTGCGCTTTTACTGAGCAGGCTGTGTTTTTACTGCATCAGACTGTGCTTTTACTGCATTAGACTGTGCTTTTACTGCATCAGACTGTTCTTTTACTGAGCAGGCTGTGTATTTACTAGAGCAGGCTGCTTTTATTGCAGCAGGCTGTGGATTTACTAGAGCAGGATGTATTCACTGCAGCAGACTGTGCTTTTACTGAGCAGGCTGTGGATTTACTAGAGCAGACTGCGCTTTTACTGAGCAGGCTGTGTTTTTACTGCATCAGACTGTGCTTTTACTGCAGCAGACTGTGCTTTTACTGAGCAGGCTGTGGATTTACTAGAGCAGACTGTGCTTTTACTGCAGCAGGCTGTGCTTTTACTGAGCAGGCTGTGGATTTACTAGAGCAGACTGTGCTTTTACTGCAGCAGGCTGTGCTTTTACTGAGCAGGCTGTGGATTTACTAGAGCAGACTGTGCTTTTACTGCAGCAGGCTG
>Ga0194129_10000202_pt1 | contig 117822 bp, 95 predicted proteins | sample TA2KigCa35mmetaG_FD_150862 | JGI IMG/M metagenome (GOLD analysis project Ga0194129, IMG submission 150862) | Freshwater microbial communities from Lake Tanganyika, Tanzania - TA2015038 Kigoma Deep Cast 35m | ecosystem: Environmental > Aquatic > Freshwater > Lake | place: Tanzania: Lake... | reverse complement strand
GGGGAACGCCCCGTTTCGGGTAAGCAGAGTTACATCGTGTATTTCCATGCCAAAACGCAGGTCGGGTTTGTCGGAGCCATAGCGTTCCATGGCTTCGTCGTACGACAGGCGCAGGAACTCGGGCAATTCAATGCCTTTTACCTGTTTAAAAACGTGGCGCAGCAAACCTTCGAAGGTGGCGAGCACATCTTCTCGGTCCACGAAAGCCATTTCGCAATCAATTTGAGTGAATTCAGGCTGCCGGTCTGAGCGTAAATCTTCGTCGCGGAAGCACCGCACAATTTGGTAATAGCGGTCGTAGCCCGACACCATGAGCAGCTGCTTAAAGGTTTGAGGCGATTGGGGCAGGGCGTAAAATTGACCGGCTTGCATACGGCTGGGCACCACAAAATCGCGAGCGCCTTCGGGGGTTGAGCGGATCAAAAATGGGGTTTCAATTTCCATGAAACTGGCCGAGTTCAGGTAGTTTCGAACGGCCTGGGCAGTGTTGTGCCTGAGCATAATTTGGCGCTGAAGGCTGGGGCGGCGCAGGTCTAGGTAGCGGTACTTCATCCGCAGTTCGTCACCGCCATCGCTGTGCTCTTCAATGGTAAATGGAGGTGTTTCGCTGGCATTTAGAATTTGCAGCTGGGTAACCCGAATTTCGATATCGCCGGTGGGCATTCCGGGGTTTTTGCTTTCGCGTTCGGTAACGGTACCGCTGACTTGCAGCACAAATTCCCGGCCCAGTTTTCGGGCTTGTTCGGTGAGTTCGGGGCGGGCCTCGAGGTTAAAAGAAAGTTGGGTAATTCCGTACCGATCGCGCAGGTCAACGAAGGTCATTCCGCCCAGATCTCGGTTGCGTTGCACCCAACCGCTCAGGGTAACTTCTGTGCCAACGTTGGCTAGGCGCAATTCTCCGCAGGTGTGTGTTCTATACATGGTGGGCAAGTTAGGCACAAAGGTAAGCAAGGGCGGGTTGATGTCAAAGTACAGCGAACAGATGTGTGTGCTGTATAGATGTTAGTGTGGGGCGGCAGCCGGGCTTTCCGGGCAACTCCGCAGCCTGAAAACGGGCCAGCCCTTGCCCGGCAGTAGCTCCTCGCGTCGCTCTGCCGGTCGGGGGCCGGCTTCCGTTTCAGGCCTTGCGGGGTAGCCTCGTCAATCCCTGCCGCGGGCGGCTTGGTTTTAAAAGGCAACTGGATTCAAATGGGGCGGAAATGCCGGAAAGTCCTGAGGAAAAATGGCGGGCTTGCCAAAAAGTCGTACGAGAAAATGGCAGGATTGCCAAAAAGTCGTACGAGAAAATGGCAAGGTTGCCAGAAAGTCGAGGGACTTTTGTACATTTGAGAAGCAAAGTCCGTACAAATGGAGCGAAACTTAATGATAAAACTGCTGCAGTGGAAGGAAGCCGCGCATAGGAAACCTTTGTTGTTGTTCGGAGCCCGGCAAGTGGGTAAAACCTGGCTTATGAAGTCGCTGGGGGAATTGCATTTTGAAAACTACGTGTATGTGAATTTTGAAAAAGAGGCGAAGTTAATCACGCTTTTTGAAGGAGATTATAACCCCGAACGAATCATTAAACTCATTGAAATTCAGACTCAGCAAAAAATTCAAGCGGGGCGAACATTGTTGATTTTAGATGAAATTCAAGAAGCCGGCGGCGGCTTAACTTCTTTGAAGTATTTCCATGAGGAAATGCCCGATTTGCATATTGTTGCGGCGGGTTCGCTCATGGGAATCACCATTTCTCAAAAAACATCGTTCCCTGTGGGCAAAGTGGATTTTCAATTTGTTTTTCCACTCAGCTTCGATGAATTTTTAAAAGCCAAAAATCGAACGGATTTAGCAGAACTTGTTTATTCTGGCGATTGGGATGCGATTGCATTTTTAAAGGAAGAATTCATACACTTGCTGAAACAGTATTTTTTCGTTGGGGGCATGCCCGAGGCCGTATCTGCCTTTACTGAAAAATCTAGCTATCCTGAGGTTCGGAAAATTCAGAATTCCATTTTAAAATCGTATGAGCTTGATTTTGCGAAGCATGCCCCTGGGGCAATCATTCAGAAGATCAGCTTGGTCTGGAACAATGTATTAAGCCAGCTATCGAAAGAAAACAAGAAGTTTATTTACAATGTACTTCGAACAGGCGCCCGTGCCAGGGATTACGAAATTGCCATAGATTGGCTTCAAAATTATGGGCTGATTCATAAAATTTATTGCGTCAACAAGGTAGCCAAACCTTTAAAGTCGTATCGAGATGTGTCCACCTTTAAAATTTATCATTTGGACGTAGGTTTGTTGGGCGCTATGGGGGGTATATCTGAAAAAACCATCCTAGAAAACGATGTTCTTTTTCAAGAGTTTAAAGGGGCACTCACCGAACAATTTGCCATTCAGCAACTGCTTCCCTTTCATTTGGATAACCTGCATTATTGGACCAATCAAAATGGAAGTGCGGAAATAGATGTTCTTTTTGAACATGGGCATTCCATTGTTCCCCTAGAAGTAAAAGCATCAGAAAATCTACGATCTAAATCACTCAGAACATTTTTTGCTAAACATCCAGAAATCAGATGCTACCGAACCTCTATGTCAAATTACAGGAATGAAGATTGGCTAACAAACATTCCATTGTATGCCCTTTTTTATTTTGTTGGTTCTAAAGATTAAAAAAATTCGTCCGTTCCCCTCAACCCCGGCCAATCAAAAACGCGTATTCCAAGGCCAATTCCTTTAGGCGTTCAAACCTACCGCTTTGACCGCCGTGCCCGCTGTTTAGGTCGGTGTAAAAAAGCAACTGGGGCATGCCCTGGTTCAATTGCCGGAGGCGGGCCACCCATTTGGCGGGTTCCCAGTACTGAACCTGAGAATCGTGGTAGCCAGTAGTAACCAAGACCGGTGGGTAGGCGGCTTGCCGAACTTGATCGTAAGGAGAATATTCCAGCATGCTGGCAAAATACGCTGGGTCGTTGGGATTGCCCCATTCGTCGTATTCACCGGTGGTCAGGGGAATGCTATCATCAAGCATGGTAGTAACCACATCAACAAAAGGCACCTGAGCCACCACCGATTTCCATAAATCGGGACGCATATTTAAGCAGGCGCCAACCAAGAGGCCTCCGGCACTTCCGCCCATGGCATGCACATTCCCCGATGCGGCAAAGCCTTTTTTTACTAGGGTTTCAGCGCAGGCAATAAAATCTAAAAAGGTGTTTTTCTTCAGATGTTTTTTCCCGGTTTCGTACCACTGCCGGCCCAAATCTTGGCCGCCGCGAATGTGGGCAATGGCAAAAACCCAACCTCGGTCTAAGAGCGACAAGCGTGCCGAACTGAACCAGGGGTCTAAAGAAATACCATAGCTGCCATATCCGTACAGCAGGCAAGGCTGGTTTTCGGGTTTAAACAGGTCTTTTCGGTACACCAAACTGATGGGCACCTGAACTCCGTCGTGGGATTCGGCCCAAACCCGTTCGCTTAGGTAGGCTTCGGCATCGTGCCCCCCCTGCACCTCTTGTTCTTTTAGCACAAAGGTTTCTCCTGTAAACAGGTGGTATTCAAGTGTAGAAACCGGACGGGTAAGGGAAGTGTACCCGAAGCGAATGGCCTGGGTCTTAAATTCGGGATTAGCGTCCAACCATAGGGAATACACCTGTTCGTTGAAAGGCAAACAATGGTCAATAAGGGAGTTGGAATTCAAGGGATAGATGCGGAGGCGCTGCAGTCCTTGGTCTCGTTCTTGAACCACCAAAAAATCAGCGAAGGCCTCGGCCGCTTCGATCAACACCTGAGGTCGATGAGGAATTTCCTCTTTCCATTGGCTTAGGTCTGGGTTGGAGACTTCGGCCCACATAAGTCTAAAATTGAGGGCTTGGTGGTTGGTAAGAATCCAAAACCGATCAAAACGGTGGCAGGGATAATAGAGCACATCGGTTTTTCGGAGGCTAAGAACTTTAAAATCGGCTTCAGGTTCAAGGGCGTGAATAAATCGGCTTTCAGAGGTTTGGGTGCTTAGGCTGTGAATAAAAATAACCTGTGCATCGCGGCTTTTTTCCAGCTGGCAATAAAAGGTCTCGTCGGGTTCGTAATACACCTGAACCGGGGCATTGGAACTTGCGGTATCTACTCGAAACACCTGGCAGGTGCGGAGGGTTTCGGGGTCTTTTCGTTCAAAAAATAAATGCCGGTTGTTGGCGGCCCAGGCATAGCTGCCATCGGTATCGTCGATGCTGTGTTCCAGCACCTGTCCCGAGTCGATGTGCTTTATAAAAAGGCGGTATTGCCTTCGTCCAACCAAATCAAGCCCGTAGGCCAGGTATTGGCCATCGGGACTAACGGCGAGTCCAGCCTCTTGAATGTAGGGTTGGTTTAATGCTTCGACGTTAACATCGAGCAAAAGTTGTTCGTGGTCAGAGCCCTCCTTTTTTCGGAAGTATTTGGCATGTTCTAGGCCCTCTTCAAAACGGTGGTAATACCAGAAGCCAGCTTTAAGGTAGGGTACGCTGTTGTCGCGGGGGGCTAGGCGGCCTTTCATTTCTTGAAACAGGGTTTCCCGCAGGTCGTTCAGGGGATTCATTTGCTGTTCCAGGTATTCGTTTTCGGCCTGTAGGTAGGCCAAAACATCGGGGTGGTCGCGTTCTCTTAGCCAAAAAAAGGGATCGGGGCGTTCGATGCCATGTTCGGTATGGACATGGTTTATCTGTTTTGCCATTGGAGGCAAGGCGGATGAATCAGGCATGCAACAAAGGTAATTGAAACAGAACCAAGGCTAGCAGAAACAGGATTAGCGCAGTCGTATTTTGGTTCCGATTTCCAAAGGACTTCCGGCTCCGGCGCGGTTTTTCTTTAGCAGGGCTTTGGTTTTAATGCCGTATTTATGGGCAATGGAATGCCAGGTATCGCCTGCCTGAACGGCATGCTCGTTTGTTCCAAGGGCGGCCGAATTGCGTAGGGGTTCCAAAAAGACAATTTGGCCTGCTTTTAAAGCGTCGTTGGGTCCGCGTTCGTTGTACTTCATCCATTTTCGTTCTGGGAGTTCAAAGGCTTGGTTGAAGAGGGCTCGGTCAAAGTCGCTCAGCAGTTCCACCGCCCTTAATCCATTGATGTACACCAACCGATACGACTGGCTTTTATTGACTCGGGGGTTGGGTTTGGGTTCTGCAGCAGGTTTTAGTTCTGTTTCGGTTTTAGGGGCTTTGGGTATAGAAGCGCCTGGTTGGTCGTATTTGTGTAAGGAATAGCGTTCAATCAGGCCAATAAGAAGTTCGGGGTATTGGGGATTGGTGGCATACCCAGCGGCTTTGAGTCCATTTGCCCAGGCTTTGTAATCGGTGATAGGCAGTTCAAAAAGGGAGGCGTAACGGGGGCGGGTACGCAGAAATTCGGCATGGTCGCGGTAGGAATCCAACACCTTGTCGTAGGAGCGAAAGCATTCGTTGGGGGCATCGTCGTCCATGTGGTAGGTTTTGCCGGTCCAACCGGCATGGCATTTGATTCCGAAGTGGTTTTTAGCGCTGCGGGCCAGGTCGGAATTGCCCGAGCCGCTTTCCAAGATACCTTGCGCCAGGGTAATGGAAGCTGGGACTCCCGATTTTTTCATGTTTTCAATGGCGGCCTCGGCATACTGTTCGATGTAGGATTCGGTGCTTTGCTTTTCTTGGTCTTGTGCGGTTAGGGGCAAAGCCGAAAGGAGCAGAAAAAAAAGAAAGGGAAGGCGCATAAAAAACCGATTTTACCAAAGGTAGAACTCGGTTGAGGGCGGTTTGGTATTTGCTTGGGTATATTTTTAACACATGGGCGTGAATTAAGAGCGGGCCAGGTTTAGGGGGCGGGGTGAGTTTTTTGGGCAATGCGGCAGCAAAAACAAGCTAAACAAATAAACAAAGGCTTGCCAAGGAGGGAAGCTTGATAACTTTATATCTTTGGTTTAAATCTATCTAGGTATGGAACAACGTCCTGGCCATGAAGTGCCCGAATGGTTGCAAAAATTGCAAGAAAACTCTTGGGAGTTGGAATTGCTTATTTCGGGTGGAGCGATTTTCTCATTGTTCCAGTTAACCGATGTTTTTTTAGAATGGATGAATGCCTTGGGCACCATCAATCGCATTCCAGGCACTTTTTTAATGATAGTCATTGGGGTTGCGATTATAAAAACATTGACGTTTGGCTTTTCGGTGCATTTAATTTCCAGGGCCTTTTGGTTGGCGCTGGTGTGCATAAATTATGTGCACCCGAATGGAATAAAAGGGAGAATTCGCGCCTCGAGGCAACCTTTTTCAACACCATTTAAAACGGGGGACGACCTGCACCGACAAATTTTAATGGTTGACCGTTTTTGTGGGGTGGTAATTTACACCACCATATTGGGTGCCATCATTGCATTTGGTTTGCTGTTGGGCTTTATGCCGATGCTTTTATGGGAATTCTTAATGGGCAACATTTGGTTTTTTGCGCCCAACATGTTTACCGGCTTTTTGCTTATAACCTATTTGGTGTACCTACTTGATTTTTTTCTGTTTGGGTTTTTAAGGCGGGTTCCCCTGCTATCCTACTTGGTCTTTCCGTTTTTCTGGCTGTACGACAGAACAACCCTGAGGTTGTTGTTTCATAGGTCATTGAAACTATTGATATCGAATACCCGGTGGTGGAAAGTGGGCCTAACCTTTGTAGTATTGATTGTGGTGGTTTTGGTATCGACCTATTCCACCCTTTACCGAAGGATGCATTGGCCCTATGTATTTGATACGCGCGAAATGAAATGGCAGATGGCAGAAGGTCCATACATAACCCATAGGAGTTACCGGAAAAATCTAGAGGAGGGAGAACTTCCAGATGTGGTTTCGATTGAATCGAGGGTGGTTACCACGGGTTATTTGAATGTATTTGTTCGGTACTTTAAGAAAGCGGATTTAATAAAGCAAAAAATACATGGTAGCGATTCGAGTATTTACTTTAGTGACCTTCTTATGGTAGGAATAGACGACAGCGTGTATAGCGATGTAAAGTGGTATCCGACCTGGAATCAATCATTAGACAATTTAGGGATTTCGGCCATGATTCGAATTGACCATTTGGCACCTGGGGAGCACCGGTTTCAGGTTCGGTGCAGGGGTTCAGAGGAGGAAGATGTGATTGAACTTTGCGACATGTACAATGCCGAAATTCCATTTTGGAGGGACATGTACAATTGATTGGATTTTGTGGTTTCTGAAATAGCCCCAATTTTTTAGCGTTTGAGGCCCATTTTAGCAATCAAGAAAACGTCAAGGTTTTAAGTAGGATACTTATTGAATGATTGATTGGGCAACGAATTGGGGCCTTGCGGCAGGGATTGAACCGGGTTGCCCGCAAGGGTGGCGGGGCCTGGCCCGCGAGGCGCGGAGGCGACTTTAGGAGCCACCGCAAGCCCGCTGGGGCAGAGCCCGGCAACCGCGGACAACCGGTGAAAGCCCGCAGCCGCCCTAAAAAATAAATGGAATTTGCCTGGCAAGCGCGAAGGGAAGTTAGCCCTCTAAAAAAACCAGGGGCTGGCCGTTGTGCATTTCGACCTGAACGAACTGCCCTTTCAGGGTAGAAATTCGGGCTCCGGCGATGTCGGCAGAAATGGGATAGGCCTTGTGCATGCGGTCAACCAGCACAAGCAAGCGGATAGCGGCCGGAAGGTTTAGCGCAGCAGCGGCAATAACAGCCATGGCTGTACGGCCGGTGTTCAGTACATCGTCAACCACAACCACTTGACAGCCTTTAAAGTCAAGATGTTTCAAGGCCTGTGCCGCGTCGGATTCTGGATTGGACTTGTTTAAACGCACCGAAGCGAAGTGAATACGGAGCGAGGGCTGCTGTTCTTCAAGGTGTGCTTGAAGTTGAAGGGCCAAGGGGCTGCCGTTCTTTTCAATTCCCAGCAAAAAAACAGGTTGATTTGGGTCGAGCAATTCCAACAATTCAACCGAGATTCTACGGAGGGTTGTGGGCAAATTCAGGTTGTTAAGTATTTGTTGTTTCATAGAAGTTCAAACGGCGGTTTGAAGCTACGCATTTTTGAGCATCTTTGTGGTGAAAAATCTGTTCTTTAGGTAGCATGGGTGCTGAAATCTTTGCAAAATCATAGCAAGAATTTAATGCGAGGGTAATTTAGTGTTCATGGGCTTGATTTACCTTTATTTAGGTAAATTAACTGGAGACCCAATCATGAAAATTACGGTAATGGGAAGTGCCGGGGAAACTACGGTGCCGGCTATTTTCAGTCAAAAGCATGGGCATCAGCGCGCGCTGGAATTGGGGGATAAAGACATTCGTTCCCGCAGTGCCTTAATGGTAGATTCTCACTTGAAGATTGATTTTCCGGCCGACACGTTTCACCAGGTAGTAACGCAGGGTTTGGAACTGCAGCATTTAAAGTACGTTTTTATTACCCGTTCATCGTACCCCAATTTTGCGGCCGAAGAATTGGCCAGTGTGTTGCCCTACATTGGAGAACGAAGAAGCGGAGAGCATTTGCGCATATTTGGAAACCAAGAGAGCATACAGAAAGCCAAACAGGTGTTTCAGGGCATTCATCCGGTAAGTTTTCATGAAATTCAGCCATTTCAGGTTTTGAACTTAGGGCCATATGTAATTCATCCGTTGAAGGCGAGCAACAATGGGGATTTAAATCCCTTCAATTATGTAGTTCGCAAAGGGCGAACCTCGGTATTGTATGCCACCGATACGGGCTTGTATGATGAGCGAAATTGGAGGTACTTAAAAAGCGGAAGTATTTTAGATGCGGTGGTGCTGGGTTGTTTGCATGGGGCAAGGCCCTCGGCCGATATGTATAGAATGGGGTTTCCTGAATTAAAACGGTTTAAAGAAAAAACCGAGGAATTGGGTATAAGCAGTCCGCGAACCCGTTGGCTCATGACACAGGTTTCGGCCAGCGATGGCTTTTTGCATGAGGAGTGGAGCAGGTTGGTAGAACCTTTTGGGTTTGAGGTTGCCTATGACGGGATGCAGGTGATGTTGAACGAACGTTGAGGAGATTTAATTGAATCGACAGGCCAAAAAAGCGATGTCGTCGCGGTAGGGAAAATCTTGCCGAAACTGTTCCAATTTTCGAACCACCACGGAGTTTAAATCTTTAATAGCCAGGTTGTGGTTGTCTTGGATCAACTCATGTAGGGCTGCTTCGCCGAATCGAAGGCCTTCGGGCGATTCCAGGTCGGTGGCTCCGTCGGTGTAGCAAACCAAAACCGTTTGGCTTGGCAAGACGGCGGATTGTGGGGTTGCAGGGGGCAGTTCATCGAACATTCCCAAGCCGACGGTATTGGCGGGCAGCAGTTGCATTTTGCCTTGAACCAAGAGCATGGGGGCGTTGTGGCCGCAGTTTAGGTAATCGAAGGTTCGGGTGGCGGTATCGTATCGACCGATGAAACAGGTGATGAATTTTTCGCCTTTGGCTAGGTCGTTCACCTTGGTGTTTAAAATAGTGGCCAATTTAAGCAGGTCCGATTCGTACACCGACAGGGTACGGAAATTGGCTTGAAAATTTGACATTAAAAAAGCGGCGTCGACCCCTTTGCCGGAGACGTCGGCCATGCACATCATGTATTGATGGGGGTGTGCCTGAAAGAAATCATAGTAATCACCACCTACCTCGGCATGAGTTCTAAAGAATCCATCTACTTCAACACCACCGCCCGAGCTCATTTCTTCGGGAAAAAGTTGCCTTTGAAGGGCAGCGGCTACTTCGAGTTGCCGGCTCAAAGCGGCCTGTTCAGAACGTTGTCGGGCATATTCCCGAGCCATGAATTTATTTTCGAACGAAACGTACAGGATGTTTGCCAGGGAAAGGATAAAATTGGCATCATCGGCATCGAGTCCATTGGCGTTTTTTAGGAGCAAAGCAGCGAGCAGGGTTGTTTTGTGGAAGACGGGGATAACCAAATCGAAGGGCCAAAGGTCTTCGCCGAGCAAGGCGACCAGGTCTTCGTCGGGTTCCAATCGGCGAAGGTAATCGGCCAGAGGGAGTCCTTGTAGTTCGGCGGCAAGGTTGCAGGTATCGTATTCCAAGTAAGGTTGTTGATTTCGCAGGGAATACACAGCGAAGCCTTCGATGCCTAGATGGTTTCGCAGAACGCTTTCAAGCACCTTGAGCAGTTGAGACCTGGAATAATTGTCTTGTATGGCTTTGGTGACCTGTAAAACGATTTGAAGCCGTTGCTGTGGGTTTCGAACCACGGCTTAGATCTTTAATTTTCGGATGATTTGGGGCAATTTCCGAATGGCAATCCATTGCCGCATGACGGCTTTCACTTCTTCGGCGGGGGCTCCCAAATAGGCTTTTCCACCGGCAAGGCTGCGCATAACGCCAGATTTTGGAAGAACAACGGCGCCCTTTCCGATGGTCAGGTCTTTGGCAATTCCAGCTTGCCCCCAAATTTGGACAAAATCTTCAATTACCACCACCCCGCTGATTCCAACCTGGGCGGCAATTAGGCAGTGTTTACCTAAAATGGTATCGTGGCCAATATGAACTTGGTTGTCGATTTTGGTCCCTTGTCCCACCCGAGTGATGTGGGTAACTCCGCGGTCAATGGTACATCCTGAACCAATTTCAACATCGTCTTCGATGAGAACGCTTCCGCAGGAGGGGAATTTTTCGTAGCCATTGGGTCTGCGCTTCACATAAAAAGCATCGCCTCCGATGGTAGAATTGGCATGAATAATAACGTTGTCGCCGATCACGGTATTTTGATAAATACTGACATTGGCATGGATAAGGCAATTTTTACCAATTCGAACGTTTTCACCGACAAAGACGCCGGGTTGCAGAATGGTACCTTCTCCGATTTCGGCTGATTCGGCCACCAATTGCCGAGAGGGCTTCATGGGGCTGTATTGTTCGATTAAGGCCTTGAAAATGGTAAAGGGGTCTGGAAAAACGATCAGGGTTTTTTCGTGAGAGATTTCCGGAACTTTATCAATAATAATAACCGAGGCATTTGATTTTAAAGCCTTTTGGTAGTATTTGGGGTGATCGACAAAGGTAATTTCGCCCGTTTGCACCACATGAATTTCATTGAGCCCCAAAATGGGGAACTGTGGATTTCCGATGCAATCTGCCTTAAAGGTAGAGCAGATGTGCTGAGGGGTAATTGGGCTTGGGAAACGCATTTGAAAAAAAGGGCCTTATTTAACGCGTTCGTTGTAGGCGCGTTTGCGGGTATCCACTTTAATGCGATCGCCTTGGTTTACGAACAGAGGCACCCGGATTTCGGCACCGGTTTCAAGGGTAGCCGGCTTTAAGGTATTGGTGGCGGTATCGCCTTTGATTCCTGGTTCGGTGTAGGTAACCTCCAATTCAACAAAGTCGGGCAGTTCTCCGTACAAAACCAATTCTTTTTCGGCATGAAAAACGATGTTCATGGTATCGCCGTCTTTAAGCAGATCGTTGTTTTCTACCAATTCGGGTTGAATGTAAAACTGGTCAAAGTTATCGTTGTTCATCACAAACATGCCGCTTTCGTCGCGGTATAAAAACTGATGGCTACGGGTTTCAATACGTGCTGTTTCGATTTTTTCACCTCCTGTGAACGTATGGTCGATGATTTTTCCGGTGTTCAAGCTTTTCAATTTGGTGCGGACGTTTGAAGCGCCCCGCCCTGTTTGAAAGCGTTGGAATTCGAGAATAATCATAAGGTCGTTGTTCATTTCCAAACACAAACCATTTCGGAAATCAGAGGTAGTAGCCATGATTAAAATTTAGAGTTCATATATTTCTTTTGCGTCCAGCAGTTCCGATTCGGGTTGATTGGAAGCCACCAAAATTAACCTTATATTTTTTTCCTGACCAACAATATGGGAATAAAATTCAAAACCGGCTTGGTCAAGGTTGGAAGCCGGTTCATCGAGGAGCCAAAAAGGGACATCGGACAAAAATGCCAAAAGGAGCCGGACGCGCTGTTTCATTCCCGATGAAAAAGCTTGAATAAACTGGTTTTGCTCGTTGAGCAGGCCTGCCAAATCCAACAGTTTTGATTCGGCCGTAGTTCTATAGAGCTTCCCCAACAGATGTTTATGGAGGGCGAGCAATTCTTTGAGGCGGATTTGTTCTGGCAAATCGATGTAGGGTCCGCTTAACACCAGGGATTTTGGCCATTGGTCTTCGGCAAGGATCAATCCGTTAACCGAAATGGAAACATGCCCTTGATCGGGGCGCATCAAACCTGCTAAAATTTTGAGCAAGGTTGATTTTCCCCGGCCATTTACACCGGTAATGCCAATAAGGCCTGGTCCTTTAAAAAGGATGTTTTTTTCTTGAAAAATAATTTTGGGCCCGAATCGGCGATGCACATTTTCAAGTTGAATGACCAATTCGGCGGTCGAAGTCATTGGGCGTTTCGAACCAATTGGGCCATCATTTCGCCTTCCATCACCACCTTTCCGTTCACATAGGCTTTCCCTGCCATGTGGCAAATGCCCCTGCGAATGGGCGAAACCAACTGCAAATCAAACACAAGGGTATCGCCGGGAACCACCTTTTGTTTAAACTTTACCTTTTCAATCTTAATAAAGTAAGGGGTGTAGTTTTGTGGGTCTTCAAGGGTACTCATAACCAAGATACCTCCAACTTGGGCCATGGCTTCAATTTGCATGACACCGGGCATAACGGGATTTCCTGGAAAATGGCCTTGAAAAAAAGGTTCATTCATGGTAACATTTTTAATTCCAACCACAGAATCGGAATCCAAATAAACCACTTTATCGACCAATAGAAAAGGGTATCGGTGGGGCAACATGCTCATAATGGCATGTATATCGTGAACCGTTTGACTTAAATCAATGTCAGAAATGTTGCGCTCAATCATGGGGGTAAAGTTCTCTCAATTTTCTCGCAAACGCAACATTTATAGAATGACCTGGGCGATCTATGCTAATAAAACCTCGAATTCGTCGGCCCACCAAAGCCAAATCGCCCAAGGCGTCGAGCACTTTATGGCGTAAGGGTTCGTCGGGGAATCGTGGGTTAAGGGTATTTAAGAGCCCCAGATTGTTGCCGGTTAATTTATTGGGGCCAAAGCGTTGAATCAGCCGTTGGAGTTTGGAGTCGGGAACGGGGTGTTCGGCGTACACCAAGGCACAATCTAAATCGCCGCCTTTGATTAAGCCTTGGTCCATAAGGTATTCCAATTCATGAAAAAAGACGAAGGTTCGGGCGGGAGCCAGTTCGGACAAAAAAGATTCTGGACTGGAAAGAGAAAAGGTGCCCCCGGGCACTTGTTTGCTTTGAAAATCAATGCTGCATTCCAAGGCAAATCGGTTTGAAGGAGTAGCCACCACCACCGAACTGCGTTTTGAATCCATGACGGTAATCGGCTCAGCGATATCAAGGAACTGCCGTTCTTGGCTTTGAAGTTGAAACTCAGCAGTTCGAAGGACGTCCACATAAGGTTGGGCACTGCCATCGAAAATGGGCATTTCAGGTCCATCGATTTCAACCAGAACATTGTCAAAATCTAAGGCCCAAATGGCGGCGAGGCTATGTTCAACGGTGGCAACACTTTGTCCTTCAAGTCCTAAAACCGTGGTGCGCTCGGTATGGATAACATAATCGGCCAAGGCAGGAATATCTAGGGCATCTGGCTGATCAATTCGACGGAAACGAATTCCGGTTCCGGCTTCGGCGGGTAAAAAACGCAGGTTCACCTGTTGCCCGGAATGCAGCCCTGTTCCTTGGCAAGAAACAGGCCTTTTTAGCGATTTTTGAAGAACCGGAGCGCTGTTTATTGAAGCTGTATCGAAAGAAAAATCAGGGTTGTTTTTCATGGGCAGTCCAAGTTTTAACCAATTCAGGCAGCCGCCTAAATAAGACAAACGATTTGCGAAATTGTTGTGCCGGCATGGCGGGAGAGCCCCAAACCTTGGCTCCGGGTTCTAAAATCGAATTCATGATTCCCGATTGGGCAGCCACTTCTACCCTATCGGCAATTTGAATTCCATCAACAAAGCCCACTTGTCCGCCAATTCTGCAGGCTTGTCCGATAACCACAGAACCAGCAACCCCAGTTTGAGCGGCAATGACGGTGTGAGCGCCCACTAGAACATTATGGGCAATATGCACTTGGTTGTCGATTTTTACCCCCTGCTGAATGCAGGTGGGGCTAAGCATACCTTGGTCAATGCTGCAATTTGCACCGATTTCAACCTGATCTTCAATGACTACAGAGCCTAGGTGAGGGATTTTTTGCAAACCCGTAGCTGACAACATATAGCCAAAGCCGTCTGAGCCAATCACCGTGTTGCTTTGAATAATGCAATTCTTACCGATTTGGCATGCCGCCAGCAATTGAACTCCTGAACCAACTATGGTATTGGCCCCTACCCTAACCCCATTGGCAATCAAAGCACCCGCATGAACCTGCACTCCCGCTTCAAGCACAACGCCTTCGCGCACCATAGCCCCAGCTTGAACCCAGGCGGTTTCATGAACCTGCGCCGATTCAGACACCAAGGCTCCAGGCTCAATTCCTTGATGAACTTGTTGGTGTTCGGTGGCCCTTTTTAGCAAAAGCAACAGCGATTCGCGGGGATTTTGAACTCGAATAAAGGCTCTGTCTCTGAATTTTGAAAGGTCAAATTGGGAAGAAACCAATATTAAGCCTGCTTGACAGGAATCGAGTTGGCCCAAAAGCTTTTCATCGTCTAAGAAAGAGAGTTGGAATTTCTGGGCCTGATTCAATGCGGCAAAGCCTGAGATGTATCCATTGAGGTTGCCAACCAATTCACCTTGTACCCAAGTGGCGATTTCGGAGGGAAGCCATGAAAATGAGGGCAAGTCAGTGGGGGTCTTCACGCAATCTGTACTTCTTTGGGATAGCAAACAAAATGCTTCCTTACTTTATTGAGGGCATTTTCAACCGAAAGGTTGTCTGAGGCCGAAAAAAAATCTCGAATTTCACCTGATTTCATGAAAAACCGGATGGGGCCCTTTTCGGCATCGTAGGTTTGATTGCTTACTGAACCTTGAGAAACAAAAAAACCTGCCTCGTCTAAAGAGCAAGAAAAATGAGCAGAAACGGTGGCTATGGCGGTTTCAACAAGGCTTTGAGAAAGCGGCTCAGATTGAATGCGCACCTTTAAAAGTTGGCGGTTTAATAGGCGGCTGCACAGTTGCGATAAAACCCGGTCGGGATGGGAGCTCCAAACCTTAATTGCCGCCATGGCATCGTAATCGTCTAAATGAGCGAAAGCCTGAATTAAATCAACCTCAAGACCGCTGTGTTCATTAAAATTCAGAACCCTAATCAGGGCTGGGGTTCCGAACAGGTCCACCTGGTTGGCGGCCAATTGCCGAGCGCGTCTAAAAATCTGATGCATCAGAGCCTCGGCACCCAAAACGGTTTTGTGCAAATATACCTGCCAATACATAAGCCGTCGGGCTATCAGGAATTTTTCAACGGAATAAATGCCTTTTTCTTCGACCAGAAGTTCGTCTTGTGCCACCACCATCATTTTAATGATGCGTTCCGAGCCAATTACACCTTCAGCAACCCCGGTGTAAAAGCTATCGCGCCTTAAGTAATCCAACCTGTCTACATCGAGTTGGCTAGCGATAAGTTGATTGAAAAATGGACGGGGATGGGTGCCCAAGAACATTTGGATGGCCAAGGTGAGAGCTCCGTTAAATTCAGCGTTCAACTTTTGCATTATTTCAACAGTCAAGGTCTCGTGGTGCACCCCCGGAATCAAAACCCCTTCAAGGGTATGCGAAAACGGACCATGTCCGACATCGTGCAGCAAGACCGCGGCCATTCCGGCTTGCATCTCATCGGGAGAAATGGCCGTACCCTTGCGTTGAATTACCAACAAAGCCTGTTCCATTAGGTGCATGGCACCCAAGGCATGATGAAAGCGGGTATGGTGAGCGCCTGGGTAAACCAAGTGCGACAACCCGCCTTGGGTAATTCTGCGCAGCCGTTGAAACCAAGGGTGGTTTATAATTTGCTGATGCAAAGGGTCAGAAACGGTAATAAAACCGTAAACGGGGTCGTTGAAAATTTTTGAGTAGCCTGCTGTGGTCATAAACGCAATTTTGTGCCTACCTTGGCGTTATGGGAAAAACCAAACTGCATTGGCAAGCACCACAAAGGTACATTCCTTCGGCGAAGGATTAAAAACGAAGATACGGCATGGAACATGTTTCAATTTTATGGGCTGACGACGAGATAGAATTGCTGAAGCCACACCTGATTTTTTTGCAAGAAAAAGGGTACCGGGTACATACCGCCACAAATGGCCAAGATGCCCTTGACCTGATGCGCGACACCCATATTGACCTGGTGTTTTTAGATGAAAACATGCCCGGAATGGGGGGGCTGGACACCTTGGCCGAGATAAAGGCCCAACGGCCCGAGTTGCCGGTGGTGATGGTAACCAAAAGCGAGGAAGAACATATTATGGAGAGTGCCATAGGCGGAAAAATAGCCGATTACTTGATTAAACCTGTTCGGCCGAACCAATTGTTGATGTCGGTTAAAAAAATCATGGACAGCCGACGTCTGGTGCAAGAGCAAAGTTCCCAGCAGTACATCCGCGAGTTCCGAGATATTGCCATGCGTATTGGTGGCCGTATGGATTTTTCAGATTGGGACGATGTGTACCGAAAGCTGGTATATTGGGAAATGGAATTGGCCGAATCGAAAAACACGGCCATGCTCGAAATATTAAGCGCTCAAAAGCAGGAGGCCAACCAGCAGTTTGTGCGCGCGGTTCAGCGCGATTACCCAGATTGGCTGTTAGGGGGAAAAGGGGCGCCCTTGACCTCTCATCGGATTTTCAAAGAAAAGGTGCAACCCCTGTTGCGCAGCGATTCCCAACGCCCCGTATTTTGGGTTGTGATTGACAACCTAAGGTGGGACCAATGGCGCATTATTTGGCCCATGATGAACGATGCGTTTCGGATTAAAGAAGAAAGCATGACCTGCTCCATTTTACCCACCGCGACTCAGTATGCACGGAATGCCATGTTTGCAGGCATGATGCCCGACCAAATCAAACGAAAATTCCCACAGTGGTGGATAGAAGAGGAAGAAGAAGGATCAAAAAATGCCCACGAAGAAAGTTTGCTGCGCGAGCAGCTGAAAAGCTTGGGCTTAAATCTGAAAATGGCTTACCATAAAATCACCAACCTGCAATCGGGAAAGCGTTTGTTGGAGCAGTTTTCAAATCTAAGCCAAAATGCCTTAAACGTGATTGTGTACAACTTTGTTGATATGCTGTCGCATGCCCGTACCGATATGGAAGTGATTCGGGAATTGGCCGCCGATGAAGAAGGATACCGAAGCGTAACCCGGAGTTGGTTCGCCAATAGCCCTCTTCAAGAAATGCTTCGTAAAGCCGCAGAAATGAAAGCCGTGGTGGTTATAGCAACAGACCATGGAACCATTCGGGTAAACACTCCCATTCAAGTGGTGGGCGACAGAAACACCAGTACAAACCTGCGCTATAAAATGGGAAAAAACCTAAGGTATAATCCGGCAGAGGTGGTTGAATTTGAAAAGCCAGAGTCGATTGGTTTGCCTAAGCCAAACATGAGCAGCCGGTATATTTTTGCCGACACCGACGCCTTTTTTGCCTACCCCAACAATTACAACTATTACGTGAATTTGTACCGAAACACCTTTCAGCATGGAGGGGTTTCGCTTGAAGAAATGTTGGTACCTTTGGCTGTGCTCGATTCAAAATGAAAACCCTAGATTGGACCATACGAAGTGAAGAAGATTGGGATATTCCCGCTGAATTTCTGGCCCAAGCACTGAAACCCGGCGATTTAATGTGGCTTTTTGGCTCAATGGGGGTTGGAAAAACCACCTTGGTTCAGCGTATTTGCAAATTTATGGGATGTATGGAATCGATACAAAGCCCCTCATTTGCCATCATGAATCAGTACCTTTGTAAGGGTACAATCGTTTACCATGCAGATTTATACCGAATTGAACATGAAGATGAACTTTGGGATACTGGAATTTACCCCTTGCTCGACGCATCGTCGGGCATCTTTTTTGTTGAATGGCCCCAACGCATTCCCGAGCGCATTCGAGCGCAGTATGAGCCGGCCTTCAACGCAAACCTCGATTTGCTGCCCGATTACGAGCGCAGTTTTCATTTAATTTTACCCGAAAGATGAATCTAAGCAAGGTCCCCTTTTCTCGGATGCAAGGCAATCTAGGCCTAATGCCCCAGGAAGAAATGCTGGAGGTATGCAGAAATTCCGCCCGTTTGACCATAGGCATTCCAAAAGAAACCACCTTTCAAGAAAACCGAATTCCGCTTACTCCGGCGGCGGTAGCCTTGCTGGGCGCACATGGGCATGAAATTGCCGTTGAAGCTGGTGCTGGAGACAATGCCCACTTTTTTGATAAAGAATATGCCGATGCTGGAGCCCGTATTGTATATGAAGCCAAAGAAACCTTTGAAGCCGGTATTGTTTTAAAAATTTCGCCGCCCACCCTAGAGGAGTCTGAATGGATTCGGCCTAAGCAATTCATTTGTTCGGCAGTGCAATCAACCAACCAATATGGAGACATTGTTCGAAAACTGGTAGAAAAAAAGGCCACTGCCTTGGCCTACAATTACCTGAAAGACGACGATGGATTTTATCCAGTGGTTCGCTCTATGGGTGAAATAGCGGGTTCGGCAAGTTTACTGATCGCTGCCGAATACCTGTCGAACGTCAATCAAGGCAGGGGAATTATGCTGGGCGGAGTAACAGGCGTGCCACCGGTCGAGGTCATTATTATTGGTGCAGGCATTGTGGGCGAAAGCGCCTTGCGTACAGCGATTGGCTTGGGGGCCCAAGTTCGGGTGTTTGACAACAACCTAACCCGGCTAAGCCGCTTACAGCAGCATTTGGGCGGTCAAAGAGTCTTCACTTCGCTGATTAGCGGCGATGAGCTAAGCCGTAGGTTGACCGCCGCCGACGTCGTTATTGGAGCCCTTCGGGCTCCTGAGGGCAGAACCCCCATGGTGGTAACCGAAGACATGGTGCAAAGCATGAAACCTGGTGCGGTTATCATTGATGTGAGCATTGACCAGGGGGGCTGCTTTGAAACCTCGGAAATCACCAACCACCAAAAGCCCACCTTTAAAAAATATGGAGTTACGCACTATTGCGTGCCCAACATTTCAAGCCGGTTTGCCCAAACGGCCAGCATTGCTTTGAGCAATATTTTTTCGCCCATGTTGATTGACATTGGTCAAGCGGGGGGATATGAGGATTATTTGCGCTACCATCACGGCTCAAGATCAGGCATTTACGTTTTTCACGGCATGGTAACCAATAAATATTTTGCCGGATTGTACGATTTACCCCTTCGGGAACTTGACTTAATAATGGCTGCCCTGTAACTTTGCAGCATGAGTTGGAAGAAAGGGTTTGGCCGGCGACTAAAATTGTACGGCATTGGTTTGGGATTGGGCAGCCTATTGGCCTGGGCTTTGGTTTGGCGAAACCATACCGATGGCCCGGCGCTGTGGCCCGCAGATAAGATTCGGGAATCCATTCGGGAGCGCATATTTACCGCCGATGTGAACAGCTTAACGCAATTAAACGGCATAGGACTGAATGCAGCAAACTTGGATGCTTGGATCGATTCGTCGAAGGTGCGCCTATCAAAATCAGAACCTAGAAATGAGCCGCGCATGTATTTTCTGGAAAATCCGTCGGAAACAACAGGAATGTATGTAGAGCTTGGTGATTCCACTTTTCGGATTGCACGTGCAGTACGCTTGAAATAAAGGTTTGATCGGAGTTTTGGGCGGCGAACGGGCTTTCCGGGCTTGTCCGCGGTTGCCGAAAGGCTGGCCCAGCTGGTTTGCGGGGGCTCCTAAAGTCGCCTCCGCACCTAGCGGGCCAGGCCTCGGCACCCTTGCGTGCAAGCCTCGTCAATCCCTGCCGCGGGCGACCCAAAGCTAAGGGTGTAATTTAAAAAGGCTGTGGCCTGCGTTTCCCCGGGCAATTTCCTTTAGCAGTTGGGCATCGTCCATAAAATGAAGGGACGATATTGACCCTTACTTCTTAAATGGGTTTGGAATAAATCGAGGGGTCGATTTCACGTAATCTTTGTAGTCTGGATATTTTTCCAATGAAATTCCCTCGCTAAAATCTGCGGAGCCTTTAAATAAAATAACAAGCAGCAAAGCGCCAGCAACCGACCAATTGAGCCACCGGTCGGTGGCGGCAACACTAAAGAAATAAAACACCACCCAAATGGATTGCTCGGCAAAGTAATTGGGGTGGCGTGAAATTCGCCAAAGTCCAGTATGAACAAACCCTTTGAGGTATTTTCCGGTGAGGGTTTGTCCCTCCTTCTTTAAACGGTATTTTTCTTGTTGGTAATCCCATTGTTGTTGGTCGGCAACGGTTTCAATAATGAGCAGAAAAATGGTAATGAAAACGGCTGCATAATCGATCCAACTCAGGGGATTGGTTCCAGTTGCGGCAACCATAATGGGCATAGTAAACAGCCAAATTAGCCCCATTTGGTACAAAGAGATAAAAAACAGGTTGAAGGCCATCCATTGCCATTTTCCGCTGAGTTCAGGGCGCTTTCTAAGTACTTCCCATCGATAGTCTTCTTCACCGGTCCAAAATTTCCAGGTATAGCCTCCGCGGCGGGAAAAATTGTACGAGAGTCTTATTGACCAAACGGTAACGAGCAAGGCCATTAAAATAAGGCGAGGTTGGGCGGCGTCGGGTACAAAATCGGCAATAAGGGCAATATGCCAGGCATAAACGGCGGGCACAATACTCCACATTTTATCGACCTGACTGCAATTACCGGTTATGGTACTAACAACAAAAGCAGCCAAAGCCAGCGCCAAAGCAATACCTCCACTTTGCATAAGTAGGTTTAACTGCTCAGGGTTCATGCTGTTTTGGTCAAAATACACCGTAAAAACAGGCACAACGATTAGGGTAAACAGCAGAAGTACAATGGTTTTGACCATGGGTTCGCATTTTTTTATGGGTGTAAATGTACATAGAAAAAAGCAGGCTAAATGCAATTTAGAAATAGAATTCCTAAAGGAGTTGGGGGGACCGGTCTAAGGGGTTAAACGTCCCTTTACGGGTTTACTGTTAATGCCAATGCAAATTTCTAGAAGCTGCGCTTTAGCTTTACCCAAAAAAGGTTGCCACGCACCCTTCGGGTTGCCGAACTTTTCTTCCGTCATTAAGAAATCTTGAAATTTAATTTGACCTCCTCATCCTCTTCCCTCTTCTCCTCAAATCTCCTTTCAATTTACCCTCACCTAAAATGGATGAATATGCCAGTTCATCCTGTCTCATTCCCATGCTCCCGCCTTCTGTTCCAGCAAAGTTACCTTTGCAGGATTCAGAAAGCTTTTCTGAGACTCCCCAAGGCGAACCTAGTTCAGCTTTTCAGCTTCACCAAATTCCCGTAGTTCACTCCAAAAAGTTCCCTAACTATTCCTCGCCACCCCAATACGTGACGAAGTTTTCTTTTTAACGTTTCATCGATGAGCTACGAAGTTACGCGTGTATTTTCAAAGTGTCAAGGGGAAAGGCCAATTTAATGGATTAGGAAAGATTGATTTGAATGCAGTATTGCTGCTTAACGCTTTCTAACTGCAAATGCGAATATTGATTGCCCTTTTCCTGACTTCCGCAGGCTTTTTCTTAATATTTTTTAATCATCTGTATATTAAATAGATAGCTCTGTTGCCTGGGTGTTTTTGGGTGTCCTAGGTGTGTTTGTTTTACTTTTGGGTGATGTTTGTTTGCAAAAAGCTTAATAAGAGTGGTGTTGTCAGTATTCAGGTAATCGATAAGAGCCAGGGCAAGTACAAGGTATTGAAGACCATTGGATCTAGTAGCTATGCTGAAGAAATTGACCGGTTATTTGCCGAAGGCAAGCGATATATCCAGAAGTACACAGGACTTCAAGAACTAGATTTTACAGATCATAAGCAGGCTTATGAGGAAGTACTATCATCCATTTCGTCGCTCAAGTTGGTTGGGATTCAACGTGTTTTGGGAAAAATATTCAACCAAATTGGTTTTGACTCGATTGACGATTCTTTATTTAAAGATTTAGTGCTTTATAGACTCGTTTATCCCAAGAGTAAACTAAAGACAACTGAGTATCTGTATCGCTACGAGCATAAATCCATTACTGAGGATGAGGTTTACAGATTCATGGACAAGCTTCATGGCAGATATAAAGAGACTATTCAACAAATCAGCTTTAATCACACCTTACAGATATTGGGTGGTTCGATACATGCTGTTTTTTATGACGTCACTACAATTTATTTTGAGATTGAGCGAGAAGATGAGATTCGCAGAACAGGCTTTTCAAAAGATGGCAAAGCCCAACACCCTCAAATTATTCTTGGTTTGCTAGTAAGTAAAGATGCTTATCCGCTGGCATACGACATTTTTGAAGGCAATAAATACGAAGGAGATACATTTTTGCCTGTTTTAGATGGTTTTCGAGAGAAGTATTGTTTTAATCAACTCACTGTTGTGGCGGATACAGGACTACTGTCAAACAAAAACGTTGAAGAGCTCATGAGCCGAGGATATGAATTTATCCTTGGAGCAAGAATTAAAAACGAAAAGGAGTCAATAAAACGAGAGATTTTAAAGATTGACTTGAAAAAAGACAAAAGCAAAATTATTAGAAAAGATGGTTTAAGTCTGATTGTGGCCTATTCAGAAGTCCGCGCAAAAAAGGACAGGTTCAATAGGGAAAGGGGAATAAGAAGGCTTGAAAAGCTACTAAAAACAGGCAGACTCACCAAGTCCAACATCAACAATAAAGGCTACAATAAATTCCTCAAAATGGAAGGCGAAGTTACCATCATGGTTGATCAGGATAAAATCAATCAAGACAGAAGATGGGATGGATTGAAAGGCTATCTGACCAATTCCCAGATGAGTAAAGAAGATGTTCTAGAAAACTATCGACACTTGTGGCAAATAGAAAAGGCTTTTCGCATTGCAAAGAACGAGCTCAAGATTAGGCCAGTCTATCACTACAAAAAGCAAAGAATAGAAGCCCATATATGCCTGAATTTTACTGCCTATAAAGTTTACAAAGAATTGGAAAGAGTTCTCAAAGTCAAAAAATCCAACCTGACCGCTGAAAAAGTAATCGAAATTGTCCAAAATATCCATGAAATTACCTTCACGACACCAGACCAGCAAGAAATAAAAAAAACAATTTTACTTACCGAAGAGCAAAAACAACTACAAGAATTGTTCGGGTTTTAGTTTGGGTGTCCCTGTGCGGAAGTCAGGAGGAAAGATTGATTTGAATGCAGTATTGCTGCTTAACGCTTTCTAACTGCAAATGAAAATATTGATTGCCCTTTTAGGTTTTAGGTGGCCTGCGGTAGGGATTGAAGCAAGTAGCCCACAGCCAAAAGCGGCGGAATGCGCAGGCCTTTGTGGGCGACTTTAGGAGCCACACAAAGGACGCAGCATGCCCTGCTTTTGGCGAGGACTACTGCTGAAAGCCCGGCCACCGCCCTCCCAAAAACTAATTTTGAGGGGAATTGGCAAGAAAGTTTTGCTTAATTTTTTCCGAAACCTTTCGCGAAATCGAAGCTGAGCGTAAAGCGCAGGGTGTTGGAAAGGGGGTTTGTGCGACCGCCGACGGGCAATACGTAAGCGAAATCTAGGCCGAAGACTTTGTAGCGAAGGCCTGCGCCCAGGGTTATGTATTGACGGTTGCCTTTGCGGGGTGATTCGTAGAAAAATCCGGAACGAACCGCCAGAACGTTGCCGTACCAATACTCGGCGGCGATGCTCCATACGAATTCATCCATTTCTTCTTCGAAGACGCTACCGTAGATTCCGGTGCCAGGCGCATCGCCCAAGCTGGTAAACATACCGGTAAGAACAGGGCGATCGCGGTCTTGTCCTGCAATAATGGTATCACCAGTCAGGTTGGTTTCGGGGGGAGTGGGTACCAGCAGTTTGCTCACTTCCAGGTTCAGGGCTATGCGGTTGTAATCGTCGATTTTGACTTCTGCTCCACCGCCGAGTCTAAAGTTGACGGGAATCCATTCAGGGCCGCGAGCGCTGCCGTAATCGATTTTAGAACCGATGTTTTGAATAGCGGTTCCAAAGCGATAAAGCATGGGGAGTCCACCGATTTTGCCTCCGGGTTTTTGAAAATAAAAACCAAGGTCTCCTGCGCCCGCCAAGCCAGGTTGGGTGGGTTGACCGTTCACTTGTTGACCTAAGGTAAGGTTTGAACTGATGAATTTAAAGGTTATACCCATACTCCAATACTCAGACAAGAGCAAAGAGCCGCCGGCATCAATGGCCAGTTCATTGGGGGTAAATGTGCCCATGAACATGCCCACTTCGTCGGTAAAATTAATATCGCCCATATTGAAGTACCTTAGGGCAGCACCGACGGTGAAGCGTTCGTTGATTTTTCCATAAAAGCCAACGTAAGCAAGGTTGATGTCTGGGACCAGGTTCCGTAACCAGGGAGTGTAGGAAACGGACATTCCCATGGGTTTTTCAACGAAGGCAAGTTTGGCCACATTCCAATGCAGGGAGTTTGCGTCGGCTGAGGTTGAAACGCCTTGGTCGGCCATTCCACCGGCGCGGGCATCGGGACCGATGACAAGGAAGGGGACAGATGTAGTTACAACGCGGGTAGGGTCGTTGCCTTGGGCCTGAATTGTATTGATTGGCAGCCCCAATGACAGGCCGGCCAAGGCTAAATATTTAGATGTTTGCATGATTTACAATAAGATTCCTGCTGTGCAAATATAGGTCAGTTTACTTAAATATTGGTTATGGATGTCCGGCATAAATAACGCGGGCGTGCCCAGAGATGGTTTGGTTGAACTCGTCTGTTAAATCGACCGACACGATATACATGCCTGGGCTAACGCGGGATCCGCTGCTGTTTCGGCCATCCCAGTTTAAATTTACGCCTTGAAAGCCGTCGGGTTTGCCTGTCCAGTTGAATTCCCTAACGAGGGTGCCGGTTGGGGTAGTAATTCGGGCTTTGACTTGCACTTCGCGGCCTGCCAGGTTGTGTTGAAAGGTAATTGAGGTGGATTGGTCGAAGGGATTTGGCCAAGTTTCAACCCGGATAATATTGGGTTGATTTCCGACCACGGTAAAGTGTAGGGATTTTCGGCTGGCGCGGTTGCAGGCATCCCAAACAAGGAGTTCGGCGGTGTAAAAGCCTTCGGGCAAATTTTTAAGTTGAAATTTAAGCGAACCGGATTGATAGCTGTTGATAGCGGCCTCGTAGTAATCGTTAAGGTAAAAGGTCTGATTAACGGGTCCCTTAAGACTAAGTTGAATTTCGTGGCCGATTCCGCCGTTTGCGGTATTGATTCCACTTTGGTCGAATAGTTCGGCGTAGAAAATGGGGGAATCGTTGGTAATACCTAAATCAACGAAAAGGGAGTCGTTCATAAATAGGTTAATGTCAGGTCCAAGGTGGTCATCTTGGCAATTTCCAGAGGCCCCTCCGACCTTAATATTTGCTTCATAACCATGGGCATCGACATTCCCATTGTGGGCATAGTAGCTAATTTTACCTTCACCTACCAGGTAATTTATGTCAAGAGGCACCTTAAACTGAAGGCTCCACCGTCCATTTTGGACGCTGGCTTGTCCTCGGAAAACAACCGAATTTTGGAGTTCAAAATCAAAATTAAGACCTGCCGCGTCGTTTTTTAATGTTTTAAGTTGTTGGGGCTTGTCAAAAACAGTTACCGAAATGATGCCATTAAAAGAATCCAGCAAAAGGCTATCGCGCGAGGTGATTTTGCCGCTGATTCGCACCACGTCGGTGGCTTTAAGGGTGTCGTTGAAAGATTGGAGGTTTAGTGGTAGGCCGTTGATGCTATCGGTAAGGACCAAATAGCGGGGGTAAGCGGGCCTTAGGGCGGGATCTCCAAACAGCAGGATGTTGTTTTCGCCACCGTCGCAGCTTGGAATGCATTTTCGGGACTCAAATAGAATATCACCAAGGCGAGTATCGTCGGCATCGAATGCGCCAAAGGTAACTTCCGTCCATTTTTTGAGGTAAGTTGGCACAACAGGAATGGCACGCACTGTACTTAGAAGGGCAACAGCTCCTTTATTTTCACGCTGCAGAACACGCACTCCTGCCGATTCGAAGGTAGGGTCATCGAAACGGGTAAAGGTGCAGGTTGCGGTTGAAAAAATGGAGAATTGATTTGAATTGGACCACTTTTCAATGTCATCAATTTGCAGTACGCGTTCGGCTGTAAGGCCGGATTCGCCTCCGTGCCCGATGTAGTTCAAAAACAGGGTCCCCTTGTTGATTCTGCGGTTTAGGTAATCGTTGGCTTCGGGGTAGCGTTGACCAGCGGTGGTATTTTGTTGAAAAGCATCGATGTAAATTTTATCGACGTTCCAAACGGGTTTGTTTGATTTAAGCCAATTGTAAATCCATTCGTTATCAGTTAGGAAACTGCTTTCCCAGGAGGCTTCCATGTCGTCTGAGAACAGGGTGACGGTGTTGCGCCAATCCCCAAGGCATTGGTTGTTTTCCTGGTAGTGAAGAACCTTTCTATTGTAGGCAAAGCCTTCGTTTGCGGTGGCAGCTAGGACACGACCGATTCCCAGCCAAATTGGAGTGCTGCTGTTTACCACCCCATCGCTGCTGGTATTGGGGCTAAAGGAGGCGTAGAAAAAATCGGATGGGTGTGAGCCGCCGCTTCGGCTTCTAGAATCCCAGGTTTGGAAAGATGGGACAAGGTTATGGTTGGGGGCTGACAAGCGGTTTCGGTGAGGGAGGTAATCAAAGCTTCCGGAGCCATACAGCATGAGGTAACGAGGTCCAATGGAATCGCCACGCAGTTGGAAATAACTGCGCACAAAATCACGGATTGCTGTAATATCTTGAGCTCCGCTTGAATACTCATTAAAAATCTGGGTGGTTGTGAGCAAATGGACGGTCATACCATCTTGAATCTGATGCATTTCGGCAAGTTCTTCAGCGGGTTCAAGTAGGGAAGGGTGGGTAACAATGAGCAGATCTGGGACTGGGTCGGAAGCGACCAAAGCGTGAAGGTTTTGGTTTGGAACTGCTCCATAAAAGAGGGGTGTCGGCAAGGAGGAAGGGGAACCAAAAACCGCATATTTTCCAAATTCAGAATTGGGAACCCGAACATAATTGAAAGCAGTTCCAGATGCCGTACTGAGAACCTGCACATTGGCCATATCATCGACTTTCCAAACTTGCAAAGGGATGTTGGGATTGGCAATTCGGTATTCGGCGAATCCTTGTGCCAGGTAATCTTGAAAAACAAACGGTTGACCGGTGAATTGAAGAGTTGGGCGGTAGTGAATGGTAACAAAATCAAGCCAGGCACGTTGGTCTTCGGATCCGGACTGGGGGTCGGTTCTGCTGACCTGAATCGTTAAATTTGAAGCGTTTACAGGAACCTTAGAAGTGAACGTGTTTTCTGTAATGTAATTTCCCGCATAATTGCTTGAAACCTGACCTAGAGTGGAGGAGCCAACAAGGTTGCCGTTTGCAAAAAAGCTGAAGTTTGATGAGCAGCTAACGCAACGGGCGGCGGTAGCGACTCTTAAAACAACCGAATCGCCAGGATTAAATGCCGATAGGTTAAAGGGGTAAGAGTATGAATTGGTGAAGCTAAACACATCACCAAACCATTTTCGACCGGATTTAATCAAGTTTTGTTTATCCTCTTCAATCCATTGAAAAAAATCTCCTTTGGTAGAAACATAAGTAGGGATTCCAGTGGGCATAGGCTGAACAGACAAGCGGGGCCCTGGTTGATTTGGGCTTAAGAAGGCATAAATGGTGTCGCTGTATATATTGTTGTCGTGGACATATTCTTGCCCGTTCCAAGTCCAATTTTTTAATCCGTGGGTATAATATAAGAAATAATCACCTGGGCCGAACTGATCATCACCGCCATCGACCATAAAAATAGGTATAGAATTCAGGTCGTTTGGGCGTGGCTGGTTAAGGTCTTCGGGGAGTCGGTATCCTCCATTTCCAACCAATCCAATTAGAGATGAAGGCAAAGGGGCCGAAATAATTTGCCACTGAAAAAGCTGTTCATAATCTAATCTGTGCACACCTTCATTCAACATTCCAATTTTAAACCAAGCACCTTGACCTATGGCGGAATTGGCGGCCATCGTAGTTTGAATTGAACATTGGGGTAATTTAGTTTGGGCTGATGGGGTCATCAAAACCTCTTTTGGAATCAAAACGTTGTTATGGTCGTCAACCAAAAAAGCTGGGCCAATAATTCGCAAAAAGGATTGTCCTCGAATAGAGAAGGGCAAGAATTTAATTTGTTTAAAAGCCGAATGGACGGGAATAGGGTTTTCAACAAATAAAGGAAAGTTGAGGGTATCGAAGGTCAAAAAAGAAACCGAGGGGGCCGATGCTGTTTGATGACCGGACAAAACGATAGACCAAGCAGGGTATTCGCAATCAAAAAAAGCGTTTTTACCATGAAATTGAACATGTCCGTCAGCATTTAAGGTAGAGGCAAGTGTCAAATCCAATGAAACCGTTTCGAGGCTCTTTTGAGAAAAAGCCGTCAAAAAAGAACAGGACAGAAAAAAAACAGCAATGTTTTTCATGAGGGGTAAAGGTACAACCTGGGCGGCATTAAGGCAAGGCCCAAAGGGATTGAAAAGGAAAAGTTGAAGGGGAGCCATTGACATAATGGAGAAAGTCGTGTATCTTTATGGTACAATTAAGATTAAAAGAGGATATTGAACGCAAAAACAAGGAGTTTAGTATTGGGTAGAAAAAGGGAATTGATGAAAATAAATCGGTATGCAGCCCCTTGGAAAACAAAATTGTCTGCTGTTTGTGGCACATTTCAACATCAAAATGTTAAAATATGTTCTAACTTTACACGATTTTCTTATCTTTGAACCTCATATGACCATTCTTCAGTTATGGTGAATCGCATTTTCAAGAAAATATTGTTTATGTTGGCCGGGGGGTTGACCGTGGTTACGGCTGAGGCTCAAGATCCGCAGTTCACCCAATTCTATGCCAATCAGATTTATTTAAACCCTGCGTTTGCGGGTTCGGTACGGTGCCCGCGCATCTCAATGAATAGCCGTTTTCAGTGGACAGGTATATCTGGTAATTACAGGACGTATGCCGTTTCGTACGACCAGCATTTTGATGCATTGCAAGGCGGTATTGGAATTCGGATGATGCGTGATGAGGCAGGTACCAATACCATTACATCGCATAATTTTGCTGTTTCGTATTCTTATTTGATCAAGCTGTCGCGCAAAGCCAGCCTTCGAATTGCAGCTGAGGTTGGAATATTGCAACGTAGTTTGGATGTGAGCAAACTGACTTTTGGAGACCAGATTGATGACCGGTACGGGTTTATTTATGCAACTCAGGAGGTATTTGATAACGATGAGAAGGTTATGATTGATTTTGCAGCTGGAGCGGTGCTATACAATCAAATTTTCTATGGTGGTGCGGCTATTCATCATATTACTCAGCCAAATGAGGGTTTTTTGGGTGCCAGTGCGTTGCCCTTTAAGTTAACCACTCACTTTGGGGCGATGATTCCCTTGGGTAAACGCCGTAAATATTCTGGCGATTTGTTTATTTCGCCCAACGTATTGTTCATGTTGCAGCAGTCGTTTTACCAACTCAACATAGGTTTGTATGCTGGAAAAGGGCCTGTGGTTGGTGGTATATGGTATAGGAACAACGATTCGTTCATAGCCTTGTTCGGATTGCAGCGCGACACATGGCGCATTGGATATTCGTATGACGTGACTATTTCTCGCCTTACAAACCGTACAGCGGGGTCGCATGAAATTTCATTGGGCTTAAAAATTCCGTGCCGTCAACCTATGCGACGTTTCCGCACTGTCCGTTGCCCATCATTCTAAACTTGGACATACAATAATCTTTCGTACTTTCGTTCTACTTTTAAATTCGCGTTAAACTGCCTTGGCATGAAAAAGATAACCAAAGTTGGATTTTTAGCCGTACTTGTTGCGGCTTTTGCGTCTTGCAAAGACCAACAAATTTCTTCCACCACCGGTTGGGCCTACAACGATGCCCGAAACGGAGGTTTTGAAGTTCCACCTTATATTGAACAAGAAACTGGGCCTGGCTTGGTTTTAATTGAAGGGGGAACGTTCGTTATGGGTCAGGTTGAACAGGATGTGCTTTTTGAGCACGACAACATGCCACGACGGGTTACTGTTTCGTCCTTTTATATGGACGAGGCTGAAGTGGCCAACGTTGCCTACCGGGAATATTTGCATTGGGTTCAGCGTGTTTTTGGAGAAGATTATCCTGAGGTATTGAAAAAAGCATTGCCTGACACCTTAGTATGGCGGTCAAAGATGGGATTTTTCGACAACTACGTGGAGAATTATTTGCGTCATCCTGCGTACAATTATTACCCTGTAGTTGGAGTAAGTTGGATTCAGGCAAACGATTACTGTGCATGGCGCACGGATCGGACCAATGAAATGATTATGGTTCGAGAAAAAATCATGGTTTGGCACCCCCAAGAACAATTGGCAGAAGAGAATTTCAATACAGAAGCCTACTTAGCTGGTCAGTATGAATTGGGGCTGAACAACAAAAAGAAATTTCAACCTGTTGATATATTCACAGGTGAACAACGTAAGGTTCGTATTGAAGACGGATTGCTGTTGCCCAAATTCCGTCTTCCAACAGAAGCAGAATGGGAATATGCAGCTTTGGCCTTGGTAGGAAATACCGATCCTTCGACCGACCGTGAAATCATTAAAGAAAGGCGCCTGTATCCTTGGAGCGGTCACATTTCTCGCAACCCCAACGAAAAATTTAAAGGAGATTTCTTAGCGAACTTCCGTCGTGGACGCGGTGATTACATGGGAAGCGCTGGGCGTTTGAACGATATGGCCGATGCCACGGCACCAATTTATTATTATTGGCCTAATGATTTTGGCCTTTACCATATGGCGGGCAACGTTTCTGAATGGGTAATGGACGTATACAGGCCATTGTCGTTGATGGATTTTGACGAGTTCCGTCCATTCCGTGGAAACGTATTTAAAAAGAAATTGTTGGATGATGAGGGATTCTTGTCTGAAAAAGATTCTTTAGGTCGGATTCAGTTTGTGGACGTAACCAAAGACGACGCCGCCATGCGCAGAAACTATAAGCGCGCCAATTATTTGGATTATGAGGATGGCGACGTTGTATCTTCTTTGTATTACAATGATGCCAGCTATGCCGATTCGGTTTCGGGAACGAATGCCATGTACGATTACAGCAACGCAACTCTAATTAATAACCAAGCACGGGTAATTAAGGGGGGATCTTGGAAAGACCCTGCCTATTGGATGGTTCCTGGTACACGGAGATTTCTTGATGAACAATCGTCAACCGAGTGGATTGGCTTTCGCTGTGCAATGGATAGAATTGGCCCTCCGATGGGTATAGCAAAACACAATCGTTATGTTCACCGAGCTGGAAGCCAATATGCTAAACCAGACAAGCGAAGCAACTAAATTTTAAACCGCGCTAAGTCGCGGTTTTTTTTGCCTATTATTTTATGTGAATCCGTGACAAAAATCACGACCGATGATGTCAGGCTGAGTATCTTTGCCCTATGTTTACCCTAGGCTCCCGAATGTACTCCATCGTGAATATGCGTTGCCCTCGCTGCCACGAAGGCCCCATTTTCAATGGGAACAATATATTCAAACCATCTGCAGCGCTTTAAATGCATGGAAATTGCTCCAGATGTGGGTTTAACTATCAACCTGAACCCGGATTTTATTTTGGTGCTGGATATGTGAGTTATGCTTTAACCACGGCTATAGCTATTGCTGTTTTCGTGATGCTCTTGCCCTTTTTTAGTTGGGAGGAGGAATGGATATATTTTACGGCGATTGGTGGCAGTATTGTGTTGAGTTTCCCTATTGTTTTTAGGTTGTCCAGGTCCATATGGATGAATTTCTTCTTTCGCTATAAAAGCCCAGAAGAACGTGCCTTGGGAGAAAATGCGGATTTCCCGGATTTAAGAAAAGGATAAGCGCAAACTATTCAACACAACCAAGATAGAACTTAATGCCATGGTAACGGCGGCAAGAGCTAAGGGAATAGCCTCTGGTGTATTGACCTGAATTCTAGCTTCTTCTAAGGCATAAGATACATTTACCTGCTCGACGCCTTGGCATTTCAATAAAGCAGCTTCAACAGCAGCTGCACAGGCCGTACAGTTCATTCCCTTGATTTTTAGTTGATACTCCATAGCACAAAAGTACGGGGCATTTAAACAAAAGATTTAGATACAAGAAGGTAAATCAAATTTAATATTTGGGAGGGCCTTCTGTTTTTCCTTACTACCTTTGGGCATGCAAATTTGGTTTAAAACCCCTTCGTTGGAGGATATTAATTCTCTATGCAAAAACACCCTAATGGAGCATCTAAAAATAGAGGTGATTGAGGTAGGCGAGGATTACCTTAGGGGTCAGATGCCGGTAGAACATTACACCGTTCAACCTGCTCGATTGCTTCACGGAGGCGCATCGGCGGCATTGGCAGAATCATTAGGAAGTATAGCGGCTTATTTGACCGTAAATCCAGAAACCCATGCATGCTTAGGTGTCAATTTGGACATTACCCACATAAAAGCAATTCCCGAAAGAAGGGGGCCTGTAATTGGCATTGCCCGTCCTGCTAAGTTAGGCAACACCTTGCAGGTATGGAACATAACTATGGAAACGGAAAGCGGGCAAACTGTTGCTGAATCTAGGTTAACACTTTACGTTCGCGCATTAAAAAAAGCATGAATAATATCCCCGTACAGATTAGCAGAGGCTGGAAGGAGTACGAGCTTATAGACACAGGAGGCTTTGAGAAGTTGGAGCGTTTTGGGAGCGTAATAACCATACGGCCAGAGCCTCAGGCCATTTGGAAAAAAGATCTTTCGGAGGCTGAATGGGAAAAGCAGGCGCATGTTCGATTTATTGGGAGTAGTCCACGGGATGGAAAATGGATTGAACTAAAACCAAGTCCTGATCGGTGGACCTTAGCGTATTCCTTGTCAAGGGGAAAAACCTTAACCTTTCAATTGGCTAGGACCAAATTCAAGCATTTGGGGATTTTTCCCGAGCAATGCTTGAACTGGGAGCGGATTGATGAGGAATTGTCGGCCATGAAATCGCCTGAAAAAAACGTCTTAAACGCCTTTGCATATACAGGTGGTGCAAGTTTAGCCGCCCGGGCTTCGAAGGCTCAGGTAACCCACCTAGATTCCATCAAACAGGTTGTAACCTGGGCAGCCACCAACCTAGAACTATCAAAAATGGATGGTATCCGTTGGATGGTAGAGGATGCCCCAACCTTTTTAAGTAGAGAACTTAGAAGGGGTAAAAAATACCAATGTATCGTGATGGATCCCCCTGCCTATGGACACGGGCCAAATGGGGAATCTTGGGTCCTTGAAAAACAAATTAATGCATTGGTCGAAAAAGCGGTTGCCTTGTTGGATGATTCTGAGGCATTTTTGCTGGTCAACACCTATTCCCTGGGGTTCTCATCTGTATTAATGTACAATTTGATGCGGCAACATGCCTTAGAGGGGGACGTGGTTGAAACTTCGGAATTGTGCCTAGGGGACAAATTCGGAAAACTCTTGCCATTAGGCGTAGTTACCACCCTGAAAAGGGGATAAGTGCCTGGGTAAAAAGTAGGGAGGACAATGGGATTCGAACCCACGACCTTCAGAACCACAATCTGACGTTCTAACCGACTGAACTATGCCCTCCATGTTAAAGAACCCGAAAATCGGGAAGCAAATATAGCAATTCTAATGAACAATACTGGAATTGCTAAGGTTGCTGCCGAATTTTGAATCCTAAATCGAATGCAATTAATCTACGCTGTCGTGGAGAAAGGAGTTGTTGTCGCGCAAACGAATTTCACCGCCATCCATCGACAGGGTTGACTTTGATGCTACGCGATCATCCATGGTTGGAGTAAGTTCAAGTTCTACCTTTTTGCGCATGTAGGCCGGGCTTTGCTCCAATTCGGCAATTCTTGCTGGATTTTGAAGTTTGGCCGTGATGTTTTCGAGCATTTCGCGCCGCTGCCCCATTCCAGTAATGCTATTGGGGGTTGGAGATTCGGCTCTAGAAATTGGAGCCAAAGGCTTTTCTAAGGCATCCTCCTTTTGGTACAAAGTATACTCGGATGTGTTTAATTCCCTTGGGCTTTCATCGCCAAGCAAATCCACGGTAATGGTAGATGGCTCGTTGGCCAAACTGGACTGGGCTTCAGGAATAGCTTCAAGGCTTTCTAGGCGTTCTAATTCAAACTCATTTTGAGGTTTACTTGGTTCAAAATTCGTATCTAACTCCACGTTGAGAGTTTCAGAAACACTGCTTGAGTCGGACTTATTGAAACCAGTGGCAATTAGGGTAACTCGAATGGACTGCCCTAAGGTTTGATCTTGACCCGTACCCCAAATCATATTGGCATTCATTCCGGCCTTTTCTTGGACGTATTCGTTGATTTCGGTTACCTCGTCCATGGTAAGTTCATTTTCGCCGTAAGAGATATACAGAAGAATGTGTTTTGCTCCATGGATGTCTGAGTCATCAAGCAAAGGTGAGTTTAAAACCTGTTCTGCAGCCAGTGCAGCGCGGTTTTCGCCTTCGGTTATCGCAGCCCCCATAATTGCGGCTCCGCCGTTGGTCATTACTGTTTTCACATCTTCAAAATCAACGTTTATGTATCCAGGAACCGTAATAATTTCTGCAATTCCTTTGGCGGCGGTGGTTAAGATATCATCGGCCTTACCAAAGGCATTGGTTAACGACAAATTTCCATAGATCTCGCGCAGGCGGTCGTTTGAAATAATTAGAAGCGTATCGACACTGTTGCGAATTTCTTCAAGACCCGAGGTAGCGTGCATGCCCCTTTTTTTGCCCTCGAACTGAAACGGAATGGTTACAATTCCCACGGTAAGGATACCCATTTCCTTAGCGAGCTTGGCGATAACCGGCGCCGCACCTGTGCCAGTGCCCCCTCCCAATCCGGCGGTAATAAAAACCATTTTAGTGTTATCCGATAGGTGTTGACGAATATCGTCGATGCTTTCAATCGCCGCTTTACGGCCGATTTCGGGGATAGAACCTGCCCCGCGGCCTTCGGTCAGATTTTGACCTAATGGAATTTTAATGGGTACCGGGCTGGTATTAAGGGCTTGGTGGTCGGTGTTGCAGACCATAAAATCTACTCCAGTGATACCCTGGCGGAACATATGGTTAACTGCATTGGAACCACCACCGCCAACACCAATTACTTTTATGATGGAGGCGTTGTCTTTGCGGGGCATTTCGAATGAAAACATGTCGTCTTGATTAATTGAATTCATGGTATAGGGTATTGTTTTGTTTTACTTAGGTTATTAATGGATTTAATTCATGGTATCGTTTGTGTCGTCTTCCAAAATGGAATTGATTTGTTTTTTTATGATATCAAGGAAGCTTGGCTTTATGGAATCTGGAGCCTTCTCTTTTGATTTTTGTTTGACTTTTTCGGTCAAAACCGGTTCTGGATTAATTTGGTATTTCTTCCGAAAACCCATCATCATTAGGCCCACCGATGTAGCATATTTTGGGTGTGCCAGCACATCGTCAGAGGCGCCATGGACATGGCTGTTGGGCAAACCTATTCGGGCATCTATTCCAGTTACATAAGAAGTTAACTGGCGAATATGGCGAAGTTGGGATCCGCCGCCTGTAAGAACAATTCCAGCGCCTAAATGGCTAGCAAAACCACTGTTTCGTATTTCAACATGAACACACTCCAGAATCTCTTCCATTCTGGCTTTGATGACGCTTGCCAAATTTGCCATGCTGATGGTTTTTGAAGCGCCTCCTTGAACTCCTGGAATGGTAATAACCCTATTTAGCATTTCTTGCGAAGGGATGGCATAGCCATGTTTAATTTTAAGGATTTCGGCATAGCGTTGAAGCAATTGACACCCTGTCATAATATCACGTGTTATGCTGTTTCCTCCAAATGGAATAACGGCCGTATGTCGAATAATGCCGTCTTGAAAAATGGCAATGTCGGTTGTGCCGCCACCTATATCAACCAAAGCGACCCCGGCCTCCTTTTCTTCTTCTGTCAGCACGGATTCAGATGAAGCGAGGGGTTCTAAAACCAAATCAAGAACCTTCATTCCACTCTCTTCAACACAGCGGTAAATGTTTTTAGCTGGATTAACTTGCCCTGTAATAATATGGTAATTGCCTTCCAAGCGGGCTCCTTGCATGCCGATTGGGTCTTTGATTTCCGGCAGTCCATCAACCACAAAATTTTGGGGTATTACATCGATGATGCTTTCCCCTGGGGCCAAGGCCATTCTTTGCATTTGCGAGGTTAAGTCATGGATATCGGCTTCAGTAATAATATCGGCATCTTGTCCCCGCATTTTCACACTGGTGTTATGATAACTCCGAATATGCTGCCCTGCTATACCTACAATTACTTGTTCTACTTCAACCTGTGCCGCATCTTCGGCAAGTTCCTTTGCTTTTTTAATGGCCTGAATGGTGTGTACGATATTTGTAACCATGCCTTGTTGAACCCCGGTAGATGGGGTTGTGGCAGACCCGACAATTTCAATTTTGTTGTGTTCATTCAGTTTGCCAATCATCATGACAATTTTAGTCGTACCTATGTCTAGGCCAACCGTTAGGCGTTCGGGATTGGTGGTATTTTTTTGAGGTCTCATAAAATAGAATTATTTAAGGATTGGGTATTGTGGATGTTGTATCTGCTGTAGCAAGCGAATCGCGGGGTTGAGTTATTTGCAAAGGGGGTAAGGAATAGGGTTGACAAACAATTTGTCCTTTAAATCGTGCATCGATGGTCGCATAAGCATCCCAATCGGCGGGATGAAGTCCGTGCATATAGAACAATTTGAGTTTTTTCAGCTTACCTGACAACTTAGTGGCTTTGCCTAAAACAACCTGGTGCTTCCCTATTTTGGGGTTTAGCACAAAGCCCTTGGTTGGATGCAATGAAATTTGGTCGGTAAAAATCCACCAGAATGGGTCAGAATAAAGTTGGTTTGCAAGTTCCATAAGTTCATCCAACAAAGCTGAATCTTCGGCTAAACCACTAAGGTTACCTAGCCCGGTTGCAATAGGTATTCGAGCAGGAATTCCAACCATTGCGGGCATTAAGTGCTTGGTTTTATCTAAATATTGCTGATGACCTAACGAATCAATAAGCCGCAGCAGCGGGTCTCGCTGGTCTATTTGGATTCGAATTTTCCCGTTAATTCCTACCGATGCCTCGACCCGGTACACGCTAGGGTGGCGGCGAAGTCGTTCTTCCATGGAATCAATTTGAGGCCATTGGCTTCCATTTTGCACAAATCCGTCCGTCCAAGTCAACACCGTTGGGTAATCGATAAGCTCAAGGGTATCGTTCTGGTTCCATTCAACCACAGGCACCTTTGTAAGGGCAATCGACTGAGATTGTGCCAGTCCCAAAAGAGCCAGCATAGAGCCAAGCCCTAGCGAAATTCGGACCCATTTAAGCCAACTCTGCATACTGAATTTGGTTTAAATGGTTTGACATTTCAGAACAATGCTTATCGATGTCGCCGGCGCCAATACTTAAAACCACATCTCCCTTTTGTAAAATGGTTTTTAAGGTTAGCATTAGCGAACTATGCGTGGCATTATGAACTTTAATTCCTGAGATTCCTCTTCCCAATTCCAGGCTGCTAACTCCTGAAATGGCCTTTTCGCGAGCGGGATAAACTTCCAATAGAATGAGTTCGTCAAAAGCGCTCAAGCTTTTTTGAAAATCGCTCCAGAAATCTTGGGTTCTGCTGAACAAATGTGGCTGAAAAACTCCGAGTAAACGTCGGCCCGGATAGGCCTCCCGAAGGGCAAGTATAGCGGCATCAATTTCGGTTGGATGATGTGCATAATCATCATAATAGATGTGTTCAGGCCTGCAAACATGCAATTGCATACGCCTAAAAACCCCTTTGAACTGAGCAAGTCCATATTTTAAATCTGATATAGATGCCCCCAACTTCAAGCAAACCGCCAAGGCAGCCAATGCATTATTCACATTATGGCGGCCCAACATGGGCAATTGAAAATCTCCCTGGGTTTCTTGATTATAAATCAGGGTAAAGTAGGTCTTCCCTTCGGCAGATCGAATATTGCGGGCAAAACAGCGGCTATTTTCGGTTCCAAAGGAAAAAATACTGGGGTGGACCGGAGGAATTTCTATTCCTGGTGCCGTTAGGATAAATCCATCCTTTCGAACTGTGTCAGCAAAATAGAAGTAATTCTTGCGAAGTTCTTCTTCGGTGCCATAAATATCCAAATGGTCGGCATCCAAGCTATTGAAAACCGCAACGAAGGGTTTTAAGGTCAGGAAGGACCGATCAAATTCATCGGCTTCTGCCACGGTAAACCTGGCGAAAGGAATGGATTGGAAGTTTCCCTCAATGTTTATAGAATATCCGCCAATCAAAGCATTTGCTGGAATTTTCGAGGCATTTAACAAATGGATCAATAAGGCTGAAGTGGTTGTTTTGCCATGCGTGCCGGCAATGGCTAAAATTTGAGTTTCCTTAAGAAGTTCACCCATTAGTTGAGCCCTTTTCATTACCCTGTTTCCACCATTGGCAAAATAATTCAACAAAACGGAGTTGGTCGGAATGGCGGGAGTGTACACCACCAGGGTGGTAGGGCAGTTCCAAGCGGCGGGAATTTGATTTATAGAATCTTCAAAGACAATTTGAATTCCTAAATGGCTTAGTTTGTCGGTCATTATTCCTGGGCTACGATCGTAACCGGCGACGTTCACACCATGTCCGTGCAGCAAACCAGCAAGTGCGCTCATACCCGCACCGCCAATGCCGATAAAAAACACATGGGTATGATTGGGAAGGTTCATTGAAACAGGTGCTTAAGTATGGATTGGGCTATTTTTTGAGCAGAACCGGCCTGATGTAAGGCCGACAGCTTTTCCCGGATAGCATCTCTTGCTGATTCATTGCTTAAAAGCTGTTCTACGGTTTCATTCAATTTATCATTAAGCAACGATTCCTTTAAATGAATTGCAGCGCCTTGATCGGCGAGAGATTTGGCATTGTGGGTTTGATGGTCTTCGGCGGCCGAAGGTAAGGGAACCAAAATGGCGGGTTTTTTCACAGCCAGCAATTCAGCAATTGCCATAGCCCCTGCTCGGCTCAGAACTACATCGGCCGCAGAATAAGCAATTTGCATATCGGGAATAAAGGCGGATATCCAAATAGAACCCCTTGCATTCAGGTGCTTGTACGTATCGAATTGCCGTTCGCCGGTTTGCCAAATTACCTGATATCCCTTTTGAGTCCAGGTTTGAAGGGGGGTAGCTACAGCGGCATTAATGGCTCCGGCGCCTAAACTGCCCCCCGTTATCAACAATGTTGGCTTGTTTGATTCTAGGCCAAAATGAGACAAGCAAGTATGCCTAGGGGGGCCTTCTGTTTCAAAAACCGAGCGAACAGGATTACCAGCCCGTTCAATTTTTGGGGCTGGAAAAAATCGATCCATGTTTGGATGGGCCACAAAAATTCGAACAGCGAATTTTCCTAGCCAAGAATTTGTTTTACCTGCAAACGCATTTTGTTCTTGTAAAAATAAAGGTATCTGGCGCTGAATTGCGGCGATGCCAAGTGCTCCGGAAGCAAATCCCCCTACCCCAATTGCAGCATCGGGTTTCCAGTTTGCTAAAAATCGGTTTGCCTTCCAAACAGATTTTAACAAAGCCCAGGGTAATCCCAAGTTTTTAAGTGGTTGGGACCGGTTAAATCCCCTTATAGGCAAGCCCAGGATAGGAAAGCCTGCCGCAGGGACCTTTTCCATTTCCATTTTTCCCAAGGCTCCAACAAAGTAGAACTCTGCTTCGGGCAATTCCTGTTGAATTGCTTGGGCGATTGAAATCGCTGGAAAAATGTGACCTCCGGTACCGCCACCACTAATTACGAATCGTTTAGCCATGCGACAACTGGCCCCCCTGCACCGTAGTTAATGGTTCTTGCGAATTCGCTTCGCCTCTTGAAATACTTAGTACAATACCCAAGGTCAAACCGGTAATGATGGTTGAGGTACCCCCCATTGACACCCAAGGTAAGGGCTGCCCTGTAACTGGGAACAAATTCACCGCTACCGCCATATTAATAAAAGCTTGAAGGGCAATTGACAATCCGATTCCATAAGCGGCAAAGGTTCCAAATGCACTTTGGCTTCGCCCACCCACTTTTAAACAACGGTACAGCAAAAAAATGAAAGCAAGGGGCAAAAAGACCGTTCCGAGCATCCCATATTCACCAATGATCATGGCAAAAATAAAATCGGAGTAGCTTTGGGGTAGGCGGTACTTACCAGCGTTATTCCCTGGTCCTTGGCCCACTATTCCTCCCATAGAAATAGACATTTTAGCCTGTTCAATCTGGTAGGCATCCTTGGGTTCGTCTGATGTAAAATTTTCAATTCGGGCTTTCCAAGTTGAAAGGCGGGGCAGAACTCCTGGCAAAGCCATGGCCAAAAGAACCAACAGCATCAACCCTGCAATTCCGGTCCCCACCAAACCAAACAAATACTTGTAGGGCACGCCGCCAATAAACATCATGATTAAACCAATCAAAAACAACAAAGCGGCGGTTGAAAAATTTGCCGGTAGCACTAGAACGGTGACCAAAACCAACGGAATAGCCAAGGGTAAAAAGCCTTTTACAAAATCCGTCAACACCGGCTGAGCGGTGGCTAAACGCTTGGCTAGGTAAAGAACAAGAAATAGCTTGGCTAAATCGGAAGTTTGAATGGAGAATGGCAGCCCTGGAATGCGCAGCCATCGGCTCGCATCGTTTATGTTCGACCCCATAAACAGCGTTAACACCAACAAAGGAACCACCACAACAATACCAAGGGTGCCCACCAACCCATACACCCTGAAAGGCACTTTATGGGCCAAATACATCGTGAGAAGTCCAAGAACTATAAATTTAAAACGGTCAAACAAATAGGCTTCGGCAGTTCCTCCATTGTTTTGATATGCCAAAGACCCAGCAGCGCTGTAAACAGCAAGCAACGAGACGATGGAAAGGAAGAACACCACCAACCAAATAAGGGCATCGCCCTTAAGATATGTTGACCAATTTTTCATTATAAATTGCGAACAGCCGATTTAAATTGACGACCCCGGTCTTCGTAGTTTTCGAATAAGTCAAAACTGGCGCAGGCAGGCGACAGCAAAACGGTGTCTCCTGATTTGCCAAGATAATATGCTGCACGAACGGCCTCGTCCATCGATTGGGTTTCCATCCATTCAGGAACCAATTCCTGGAAGGCCGACCGAATTTTATCGTTGTCTTTTCCCAAACAAATTATGGCCTTTACTTTTTGTTGAACCAATTCCTTCAAGGCCTCGTAATCATTTCCCTTGTCAACACCACCCACAATCCAAATTAGTGGGCCATCGTAGCAATCTAGGGCATACCAAGCGGCATTGATGTTGGTTGCCTTGGAGTCATTGATAAAATCCATTCCTTTTATTTTCAAAACGAACTCCATGCGGTGTTCAATGTTTTGAAAATCCGATAGGGCCTCTCGAATTTCTTCCTTGCCAATTTCTTGAACACGTGCGGCAATAGCAGCTGCCATTGAGTTGTACACATTATGCTGGCCGGGCAAAGCCAAATCAGAAATCAGCATGTCTAGGGTAAGGTGCTTGTCTTTAATATACATATACTTTGATTCTGTCCAGGCCGAAAACCTGGGTTGATAATGAATTCCAAAAGGGTGAGGTTGGCCTTTTAAAAGGTGTTTGTTTCTTTCCAAAGCTTCAAGGTTGCCGGGATCTTCGGCACAAAAAACATAATGGTCTTCAGGCTGTTGGTTGGCCAGCAATTTTATTTTTGCATCGGCGTACAAATTGAATTGATAATGATACCGATCAAGGTGATCAGGAGTAATGTTTAATACAATGCCGGTATGAAAGCGGGTTGTGGGCGTATTGTCCAACTGAAAACTAGAAACCTCCAATACATAATGGTCCTTAGGTTCCGTTTCCTCGGCCAACAATCGAGCAAAAGAAACACCGACATTGCCGCCCATGCCCACGCTTAATCCGGCTCGTTTGTATAAATGATAAACCAAATTTGTGGTGGTGGTTTTTCCGTTGGTTCCTGTAATTCCTGTCAGTTTCGCCGAGCTGAAACCTGCGGCAAACTCAATTTCAGAAACAACTGGAACACCCTTTTTGAGAAATTCCTGAACCAATGGGTTTTCGTTTGGAATACCGGGGCTTTTAACTACGACATCAGGCCCAGAGCTCTGAGCAAGAACATGCCCCAGCTCTTCTAGTTCTGCGCCACAATTATGAAGAAGGTCTTTGCTTGAACTGGCGACGGCTTTCGAATCGGACACCAAACAGCTAAAACCCTTTTTTCGGGCTAGCATAGCTGCGCCTAAACCGCTTTCTCCGGCACCCAAAACCAAAATATTAGGGCTTTTGCTCATCGCAATTTCAGAGTTATAATGGTTAGGGCGGCCAAAGCCAAACCCACAATCCAGAAGCGCGCAACAATTTTAGCTTCATGCCAGCCCAGCTTTTGGTAGTGGTGGTGAAGAGGCGACATTTTGAATATTCTGCGCCCCTCTCCGAATCGAGCCTTGGTATATTTAAAGTAACTCACCTGCAAAATCACCGACAGGTTTTCAACCAAAAACACACCGCAAAGAATTGGAATCATTAATTCCTTGCGCAATGAAATAGCCAAAACGGCAATAATTCCCCCAAGGGATAAAGAGCCGGTATCGCCCATAAAAACCTGAGCCGGAAATGAATTGTACCAAAGAAAGCCAACGCAGGCTCCAACAAAAGCGGCAGAAAAAACAACCAATTCGCCCGAATTGGGTATGTACATGATATTGAGGTAGTCGGCAAATTTTAGGTTGCCGCTTACGTACGCGAAAATGCCAAGAACCAATCCGATGATAGCGGAAACTCCTGTAGCCAAACCATCTAAGCCGTCGGTCATATTTGCTCCATTTGAAACCGCCGTAATAACAAATATGACCATCGGAATAAAAAGAAGCCATGCATAGGCGTCCCATCCTTGATGTACCCACGACATTATGGTTCCATAATCCAATTCGTGCCCTTTAATAAAGGGTAAGGTTGTAAGCAAACGGTGAGAATCCACGTAGGCCCCTTGGTTATTGAACATGCGAACCACCACAGAAGGGTGGGAGTATAAAATGCTGCCCACCAATAAACCCAGACCGATTTGCCCCACCACTTTAAACTTTCCAGCCAAACCGCGTTTATCTTTTTTAAAGACCTTAATGTAATCATCAATAAACCCAATCAAGCCAAGCCAAAGCGTAGAAATCAGCATTAAAACGATGTAAACATTGTCCAACTTAGCCATTAACAGCGTAGGCAATAAAATCGCAGCCAGAATAATTAAGCCCCCCATGGTTGGAGTGCCCGCTTTAGACAATTGGCCTTCCAGCCCCAAATCGCGAACCGACTCCCCTACTTGTTTTCTTCGCAATAAAGCAATCAGTTGCTTTCCAAATACGGCTGAAATGAGCAAAGAAATAAGCAAGGCCAAGCCGGCACGAAACGACAAAAACCGAAACACTCCTGCTCCGGGTAACCCTGCCTGGTCCAATGCATCAAATAGGTAATACAACATAGCGATTAGGAATTATATTCGTTAAGATCGTTACGGGCCTCTGTTGCATCATCGAAAGGCTGCTTTTGACCTTGTATTTCTTGGTAGTTTTCATGGCCTTTTCCTGCGATTAGAATCACATCGTAAGGCATTGCCAATTTAAAGGCTGCTTTTATGGCCTCAGACCTAGATTCGATGGTGAGTACCGACACCTTTTCCTCTAAACTTAACTCCGATTGCATAGCCTTTATTATGGCAGAAGGATCCTCATTCCTAGGGTTGTCGGACGTAAAAATGCTTTTCCAACTGTATTGGGCCGATATTTTACCCATTATTGGTCGCTTTGTGGCGTCTCTATTTCCGCCGCAACCTACCACAGTAATAATATGTCCCTGGCCCTGTGTTGATTCCTTCAAGGTCATCAATACCTTTTCCAATGCATCGGGCGTATGGGCATAATCTACAAAAACGGTGGGGCAACCTGGTTTGCTTAAGCGTTGAAACCTTCCCGCCGGTGGGCCAATCATGCTTAAATGTGTTAAAACAGAATCGGAATTCTGCTTCAATAAAACCGCTGCCCCATACATGGCTAAAAGATTGCTGGCGTTAAACTTGCCAACAAATGGGGTTGAAATTTCCTTTTGCTGTATTTGGAGCAATAAACCGTCAAGGCTATTCTCTACAATTTTACCCTTAATGTCTTCATCGCCACGCAGCCCGTAGGTATATTGGAAGGAGGCCTTGCAATTTTGCAGCATAACCTTGGCATTTCGGTCATCGCCGTTTACCAAAGCCCAAGCCTGGGAAGGCAGTGCATCAAACAATTTTTTCTTTGCCTCAATGTACCGGGCAAAGGTTTTATGGTAATCAAGGTGGTCTTGGGTAATGTTCGTGAAAATAGCGCCGGCAAACTCAACACCTGTGGTTCGGTGTTGATCTAAGGCGTGGGAGCTGACCTCCATAAAGCAATACCCTATTCCTTTATCCACCATACTTTGAAAAAAAGCCTGTAGGCTAATGGCATCGGGGGTGGTGTGGGTGGCAGGAACCACCTCGGCACCTATTCGGTTTTCAACGGTTGAAAGCAGCCCACATGCGAATCCCATTTTGCTAAACAAATCGTACAATCCGGTAGCCACCGAGGTTTTTCCGTTGGTTCCAGTGACGCCCACCACCTTCAGTTTTGAAGATGGATTGCCGTGGAAGTTGGCGGCAACCCAACCCATAGTCGCTGCGGAATTAGCGACCCGAACATAGGTTATATGTGGTAAGAGCTGTTCAGGAAGGTCATCGCAGAGGACTGCAATAGCCCCCAATTCGATTGCCAAAGAAATGTAGGCATGGCCATCGACCTGGGTTCCACGGCAGGCAAAGAACAAGCTGTTTTTACCAACCCGTCGGGAATCGGCCGATAAGCCTTCAATGGCCAGATTGGTAGAACCTACCACCTCAACAATGGAAACCCGAAACAGTATGTCGCGCAGTATTTTCATGGGGCCAATTCCAATAAAACCAATGTATTTTCAGGATAATGCGTACCTGGAGCCGGCGTTTGCTTGCGCACCTTGCCTTGACCTATTATTCGTGGAGAAATGCCGCGTTCGGCCAAGGCCACCACAGCATCAGTAACATTCCAGCCTTGCAAATCGGGCATGGCCTTGGGGTCCTTTGTTGGCCTATGGACTGCCACTTTAATGTTAACAGGCAGGTACTTTTTGAGCATTTTTGCCTGATCTACTGCTCCATTGTACACCAAGGGCAAGGCGGCTGGGCGGGGTGTTTTGGAGTAGTGAAAACGATTGACCTTGTACGAATTGGAATATACTTGGTCGGCGACTTTTTTAAATACTGGCCCTGCCACCACATTCCCGTAATAGGCATTGGCCGATGGATTTGTTACGGCCACTATGCATGAATAACTCGGATTATCCGCTGGAAAAAACCCGCAAAAACTGGCCTGGTAGGTCTTGGTGTAGCCTTGTTTTCCGGCTGAAATTTTCACGGTGCCTGTTTTTCCTGCAATGGGAATTACATGGCCTTTTAAATTGGAGGCGGTTCCATTTTGAACTACGCCCGTCATCATTGCCATGAGTTGAGCTAGGGTGGTGTCTGAGCACATCCTGTCGCCCAAGGGCATTGGAGGGAACGTTTTTATGGCCTTTCCGCGTTCCAAAATAGCCTCTACAAACAGGGGTTTCATTCGTACGCCACCATTGGCGATGCCATTAAACATGGTTAAAATTTGCAATGGGGTTTGCCTGATTTCGTACCCAATGGCCATCATAGGCATCGTGAGCATACTCCAGCCCTCGTCGCCGGGGCGCTTAACCAAAGGATTGCCCTCTCCGGGAATTTCAATCCCGGTTGGCTTGTCGAGCCCAAGTCTGCGGTAGTGTTCCAAGAACTTTTCTGGCTGGTTTTTGTAGTGTTTAAGCACCATTTTTGCCATTGCGATGTTGGAGCTTACCTCAAAAGCCTTGGCCACAGAGATTTTCCCGTGCCCCCCTGTTTTGCTGTCGTGAAGGGTAACATTAGGTGCTAAAACCAGTTCTCCAGAACCGGTTTGAATTGTATCGGAAGAATGTACAAATCCATCTTCTAGCAAGGCCAGCATGGAGGCCAGTTTCATGGTTGAGCCAGGTTCTATGCTCTCTCCTATTGCATAGTTGTAGCTTTCATAGTAGTTCCCATCGTCTCCGCGCTTCAGGTTGGCAATCGCCCGAATGTAACCGGTTTTCACTTCCATCACAACCGCTGTTCCGTGGTCGGCCTGGCTTGCGATCAACTGTCGATTCAGTTCATTTTCCAATACCTCTTGAATTTCAGCATCTATGCTGCTTTTAATGTCTAGACCGTCTTCGGGTTCAACTGCATTTTCACCAAAAACGGGCCTAACCACATTTTTTGATAGCTTTTCCATAAACCGAAGCCCTTGCTTGCCTATCAGTTCGGAATCGTATGCCGCCTCAAGACCTAAGCGTTCTTCGTTGGCCGATACCCGCCCAATGGTCCTAGATGCTAAAATGCCCAAGGGTTTTTCGCGGGTACTTCGGCTTTCTACAATCATACCCCCTTTGTAGGGCGGCATTGACAAAATGGGTAATTTTTTTATGGCTTCTACCTGGTGATGCCGAAGCCCCCGGGCCAGACAAAAGTACCGCGCCGGAATACGTTGTGCCGCATATATGTTGTTCATATAATCGGAGGCTTTGCCCTTTTTTAGTATTTTCACCAAGCCCTCTCCTATGGTGCGCGCATATTTCCGTAGTGAGTCTCTGTGAGCTCCTGGGCAGCTTAAATCCCAAAACACATCGTAAATGGGCAAAGAAATGGCCAAAAAAGAACCATCGGTAGCCAAGATATTGCCCCGCACCGGTTCAATACGTTGAACAAATTCCGATTGTTTCCGAGCGGTTTCTCTCCATTTTTCACCCTCGACCACCTGAATATGGACCACCCGACCTACCACGGCCAATGCCCCAACCAAGATGAACAACGCCACCAAATTTGTTTTCCTTGATATGGTTTGTTTGGTAGACATGTTCAGTATAGTTCTGCTAGGCTATCGACCGAAACGACCATAACATGGGGTGGTTCTGAAGCGATGCTAATGCCCCGCTCCACCAACAAATCTTCCAGCCTTCCCTTTTTCGAAAGCTCCATCAGCTGGTTTTCTTGCTCAATGCTTACCGCCTTTAAAACCTTGATGTTTTTCTCTAGGCCATCCAAACGGCGAATGCTGTTCAATGACATGTACGAGGCTGCGATGTACACCAAACCTAGGCCGGTTAAAAAAAGCACGTAACTGGCATGGGCAAAGACCCAAGCCGGATCAATCAACTCCGCACGAAGGAACGACATCAACCAAGAACCTCCGCCCTTGCCCTCGGCTGTGGGTGCCGCAGTCGGTTTTTTCTCGCGAATCATGCTTTCTGAGCTATTCTAAGTTTTGCACTGCGGGAACGGGGATTCTCGGCAAGTTCTTCTGAATTAGGTACGATTGCCTGCCTATTAATTGGATTCAAGGGGCGCAATGGCTTGCCAAAAAGGTCGGTTGAGGCTTCATCTGAAAAATTGCCCGACCTAAAAAAGTGCTTAACCAAGCGGTCTTCCAAAGAATGGTACGAGATTACGGCAACCCGACCGCCCTGTTTCAAAGAAAGAGCAGCGCTTTGCAAAAAATCTCGAAGGGCCGAAAGTTCATCGTTCACATGAATGCGCAAAGCCTGAAAAACCTGTGCCGCCAAGCGCAACTCCCCGTCTGGGGGACAAAGCCCTTTCAGCATAGGACGCAAATCGATTGAACGCTCAAACGGAAACTCTGCGCGGCGTTCCACAATGCGCTGAGCGAGCCGATAGGCCAATTTCACCTCGCCGTACTCCTTAAAAATACGCGTCAACTCTTCTTGGCTTGCGGTATTTAGCACCTGAGCTGCGGTAAAGGGCACATTGGGCCCCATTCGCATATCTAAGGGACTTTCAACCCGGTGGGTAAAGCCACGTTCCGCGGCATCCAACTGATGCGAAGACACACCCAAATCGGCCAAAATACCATCGACACGTTCTGCTTTGTAAACGTTAAGGTACGAATCTAGGTGCCGAAAATTGGAGGCAATAAAGGTCAATCGTTCGTCTTCCGGAAGGTTCTGCCGTGCGTCCGGGTCTTGGTCGAAGGCCAACAAACGACCGTTGGCACCAAGGCGCTTCAGCATTTCACGGCTGTGCCCACCGCCGCCAAAAGTGGCATCAACGTACACCCCGTCGGGTTTCATGCAAAGAGCGTCCACCGTTTCGTTGAGCAACACGGCGGTATGGTAAACGGTGGCCGACATTATTCTTCAGAGGCATTAAAATTCCCGCCCATAACGCGCTCGGCCAAATCGGCAAAGCTGTCCGAGTCAATTTCCATCATTTGGTCGTAATCGGCCTTTGACCACAGTTCGATTTTGTTTCCGTTGGCCGCAAACACCATATCGCCCGAAATTCCGGCATAGGTCAGCAGCTCTTTTCCAATCAGCATACGCCCGGCAGAATCCAAGACAATGGGCATAGCGCCGTTGTTAAATTGCCGAACAAACTGGCGGTTTTCCTTCTTAAAAGGATTCAACTTGGCCAATTGAGCTGAAATGGAATCCCATTCCTTGCGGGGGTACAGCACCAGGCAGCGCTCAAAACCGCGGTTCAAAACGAACTCTTCTTGGCCCTCGCCCGCCAATTGCTTTCGAAAGGAGGCAGGGAACAATACCCTTCCTTTCGAGTCAATTTTTGCGCTATGTTCTCCGATAAAATGGGCCATAGGTGGGGCTTCTGAGAGGCTAAATTAGCCAAGTTTTCCCACTTTTACCCACTAATTCCCACTTTTTCCCACTTTGTTAATAAATAATGGGGGAAATAGGGTCCATAAACAGCTTAAAACCCTTTATTGGCAAAGGTTTCAGGATTTTCTATATAATTCGAGCCGGAATTTAGGGGCATTTATAGTTTAAACAACTGATATACTACATGTTACCAATGTTCAACTCGATTAAAAATAGAGGTAAAGGGCCTTTTTTAACGGGGGCGCCTGCGGGCTTTCAGGGCTAGTCCGCGGTTGCCGAAAGGCTGGCCCAGCTGGTTTGCGGGGGCTCCTAAAGTCGCCTCCGCACCTAGCGGGCCAGTCTTCGGCTCCCTTGCGGGCAAGCCTCTTCAATCCCTGCCGCGGGCGGCCATAAATCGGACATGTTCCAATAAAAAGAGGGAGCTTAGAATGGGTTGGCCCGGGCCCCGGATAGCAGTGATAGGGCGTGGCCACAAACGGCCAAACTGGGCAGGCGGGCGGAGGCGACCTTGGGAGCCCACGCAGCGCCCAGCCCAGTGCCGTTTATGGCTGCGCCCTAGAACGTAAAGCCGGAAATGGCCCCCAAAAAAAGCAAAAAAAACCGGCAAGACCAAGCTCGCCGGTTGCGTTCATTTATTCTTTGACTTCGGCCAGCAGAGCGTCAAGCTCCTCCTCGCTTAGGTCGTCCACATTGCCCATGAGCGCGCCCGAAGCCTTCGCTTTTTCAAGCAAAGCCGAGGCCAACTGGGTTGTATTTGGACCGCTCAACAGCTCCATGGTGCTCACTTCAAGACCAAATCGGCCTTGAATTGCCCGGCCCAGTTCAACCGCCATAAGCGAGTCGATGCCCAGCAAATTGATGCCCCGGCTGCGGTCAATTTTCTCGACCGAAAGCTTCAGAACTCCAGCCAATTCTTCGGCGGTGGCTTGCTCCATAAAGCCCAAACGCTCGGACTCGCTCAGCACAGTAAGCGCTGCAGCCAATTCGCCCAGCACCGCGTTGGTACCGCTACCAGCTCCTGCGGCAGCAACAAGGTCTTTAAACCTTGAAGATTGAGCCGCCCCGCCGTTCACGCTGGCCCAGCGGTGCCAATCAACGTCAAACATTCCTATTTGCACCGGAGCTTGGTCAAGGACCATTCCCAAGCCGTCTAAGGCTTGTTTGTTGCTAAAGCCTTTGATTCCGCCCGATTCCAAAATGGCCGTAACGTTGGCATCGCGGGCGGCCACGCCCACCTCGCCAAGCACACCCAAATTCACGGTGGTTCCGGCCAAACCCAAGCCACTTCTGTAATGGGCAAAACCATCTAAGAAAGCGTTGGCAGCCACATAGTTGGCCTGTCCGTTGTTTCCAATCAACGCTGAAATGGAAGAGAAAGACAGGAAGAAATCAAGATTCAGATGCTGGGTAGCGCGGTGCAAATTCAAGGCTCCGCCTACTTTAGCCTGGAATGAAGTCATAAACCGGTCGCGGTTCATATCCATCAAGAAACCATCGTCCAACACCACGGCTCCGTGCACAATGCCTTTCAGAGCAGGCATGTTGCCTTGCATGGATTGAATCATAGCGTTTACGGCATCGGCATTGGTGATGTCGAGGGGCTCGGCCCAGACGTTGGTTCCGCGGGCCTGCATTTTTGCAATGGCTTCTTTGGCCTCGTCTGATTTGGCACCGCTGCGCGAGGCCAAGATCAACTGAGCCACGCCGCGTTGGCTTAACCAATCGGCAATTTGCAAACCAAATCCGCCGGTACCGCCGGTAATCATGTAAGAACCTTCCAAATCCAATTCCTTGGTTTCTTGGGTTTTGGCTACTGGCACGGCCTGGTCTTTAAAGTTCATCACCACCTTGCCCATGTGTTTTGATTGGGCCAAGAAGGTAAAGGCTTCTTCGGCTTGGGCCGCACCGAACAAATGGGTGTTAACGGCGGCAAAAATGCCTTGGTCGTAGTAGCGTTCAATATCGCGAAGCAGTCCTTGAACAACGGGAGTTCGTTCGATCATCAACCTATCTACGTCAATGCCGTGGAAGGTAATGTTGCGGTTAAAGGCCGCCATTGGCAGACCGTTGTTTTCAGAGATGTCGCGTTTTCCGATTTCTACGAATCGGCCGTATGAGGCCAACAGTTCGAAGGATTGATACAGGGCTTCGCCGGCGATGGCATTGATAACCACATCTACCCCGTACCCGCCGGTATCGCGGCGAATGTCGGTAGCAAAATCCAGTGACCTGGAATCGTACACGTGATCCAGACCTAGGTTTTTCAAATGCTGCCGTTTTTCTTCGCTACCTGCGGTGGCAAAAATTTCGGCACCCACATGTTTCGCCCACTGAATAGCGGCAAGGCCTACTCCACCGGTGGCATTGTGAATCAGGATTTTTTCTCCTTTCTGGAGTTGAGCCCTATCGCGCAAGCCATACAATACGGTCATGTAAGGAACCACCATTAGGCAATCTTCCCAAGCAATGTGTTTGGGTTTGCGAATGTAGAAGGTTGGCAAGGCGGTAACGTAAGATTTCAAGCAACCGTTTTGAGCTGCAAGAACGATTTCGTCGCCCACTTTAAAGTCGGTAACGCCTGCGCCTACGCGGGTAACAATGCCGCTGGCCTCCATTCCAAAGGTGCTTTCAAAGTAGGTTCCCGAAGTCGCTTTGAGTGAAAGTTGGCCAATCACCTTTAGGACGTCTTTTAAGTTAAGGCAAGAGGCGAACGTTTGAATTTCCACTTCTCCGGCCTCGGGTGCCCGGCGTTCGGTGCGTTCGTAGTGCAAGGAATCGATGCGGCCAATTTGCCCAATTTCGAGCGAAACCGGGGTTTCGGTTGAAACCAGGGTGGTTTTTTCGGCCGAGTCGTCTTTGAACGAAGCCCGCTGCAGGGTTTTAACGTAACGCTGTCCGTTTCGGTAAGCCACATCGTCTTGATTCCAATCGCTGCTCAGTTCGCGCACAAGGGTATTGGCGTTTGAATCGGCAGCGGCCAAATCGACCATGCAGGTTTTAATGTTTGGATGCTCGTTGCTGATAAGTCGAGCCATACCCCAGAACGGGGTAGTTTCGAGTGAAGCCAGGGCTTCGCCCTCGCGCAGTGCTTGGGCTCCTGTGGTTACGCTTGCCCACTTCACTGATTTTCCGCCCCAGTTTGATGCCAAAGCCTTGCCCAAATACACAGCGGGCATGGTGCGATCAACAATGCCATCGGGGGTCAAAGCTAGGTTTTCAGAATCGGGCTGAGCCGACCACAAATACAGCACCCTTGAAATTCCCATTTCTTTGGTATCGCTCATCAATTGGTTAAAATCGGCTTCCTGATTAGGACGTACGGTAGCCAGCATGTCTTCGAGCATGTAATCGTCGGCGGCCATAACCAAGGTGCTGGTTACCCCTTGTTCGGCCAGGGCGCCAATCAAATCGGTTGTTAGGTCTGCATCGTCGCCAAAAATCATCCAATGTTCGCCGGCCACTTGAGAGGCTTCGACTTCAGATGTTTTCCATTGGTATTCATAGAACCATTCGTCCGAAGTGTTGTCTTCGCTGCCGCTGCCCGAAGAAATGGCTTGGCAGGTGATTCCATGAAGAGAAACCAAGACTTCTCCGCGGTCGTCGAACAAAATCAAATCGCCTTTGATGCTGTTTTCTTTGCGTTCGGTAATTTGGCAGTAGCTCCAACACGCCTCGCCAGGGCTGGTATAAAATACCACCTGTGAAATGGAAACAGGGACAAACGGACTTGGGTTGTTGCTGCTTTCTTCAACAATGGCCACCATGGTTTGGAAACCAGAGTCCAAAATGGTGGGGTGCAGCAGGTAATTATCGGTATTGATGGCTAGAGATTCATTGCCTTCAATCCGCACCAGTACCTCGTTGTCTCCTTTAAAAATTTGCTTGATTCCCTGGAACCATGGCCCATAGTGTAGGCCTCGGTTGGCAAGAGTAACATACAAATCGGGAGCCGACAATTCTTTGGTGCATCGCTTTTGCACCTCTCCAAAACCGAAGGTTGGAATGGTACGCGAAACGGTGTCTTTCAGCATGCGACCAGTGGCATGCAGGGTCCAGGGTGATTCGTCTTCGCGGTAGCGGCTAAACACCGAATATCCTTTGGTTGAAGGGTTGTATTGGGTATGGAACATTTGCACTTTCTTTTCATCAACCACCAAAACCTGGTGGAACTCAAGATTTTGCAAAGTACAGGCTTGGTTCTCGAACGTTTTTTCGTGCAAAGCTAGGCCGGCCTCGACGTAAGCGGCTCCTGGGATAACGGTCATGGACTCAATTTTATGGTCGTCCATCCAAGGCATAAAATAACGGTTGATTTCAACCTCCCAAGCGGGGAAAGGCATGCGTAGGTTGTTGTTCAGGAACACATGTCCGGGTACGCCGTGTTTTTCTTCGATCGAGCGTGGGGATTCTTGCCAATAATCGTCCATATCCCAGGCGTAGGTAGGCAATTTCACGAAGTGTCCGCCGGAGGTAAAGTTGGCCCAATTAACTTGGAATCCCAATCCGTGGAGCATACCTAAGCTATTGAGCAGGGTCGCCAATTCTGGATCGCCGCGGCGCAAAGAAGGAACGGTATGGCCTTTTTTATCGGCGGCATTCAAGCACTCATTGATGTTGGTGCGCAAAACAGGGTGAGGGCCCACTTCCAAGAAAATAGAATAGCCGTCGTTCACCAGGGTTTGGGCGGCCTTCGCAAAACGCACAGGCTGCCTCACGTTTTGCCACCAGTACTCCGTGCCAAATTCCTTTCCGTCCATCCGGGTACCGGTAACGGTTGAATACAATGGAATTTTTGCGGTTTGGGGCTTAAGGTTGGCCAAAGATTTCAAAAGTTCCTCTTGCAAAGGATCCATTTGGTAGGAGTGGTAGGCCACCTCGACCGTCAGCATTTTATTGAAAATTTGCCTTTGGGTGCAAACCTCGCCTACTTTTTCTAAGGAATCTTTGGTTCCTGCTAAAGTTACACCACTAAAAGAGTTGATGGCGGCTACCGAAATGGTAGAGGTCAAACCCAGCTCATTAACCAAAGCTTGGGCATCGTCTTCGCCAAGCCCAACGGCCAGCATGGTACCTTGTCCGGCGGTCATTTGCTGGCAGCGAGAGCGGTGGTACGAAACCAGCACACCTTCGGCCAAAGTCAGGGCACCTGAATAATAAGCGGCAGGAACTTCGCCTACGGAATGGCCGACCACGGCGTCGGGGCGGATGCCCCAATTTTCCCAAAGCTCAATTAGGCCGGCTTGAACGAAGAAATTGGCGGGCTGAGCAATTTTTGTTGCGGCCATGCCAGATTCGGCCTCGGGCTTCATCATTTCTTCCAAGAGCGACCAACCGGCAATGCCTTTGAAAATCGCATCGCATTCGTCGAGTTTGGCTTTAAAAAGCGGTTCTTGGTTGTACAATTCACGACCCATGGCCCACCATTGGGGCCCCATTCCGGTAAACACCCAAACCAATTGAGGCTGTTCAACGGTTTGTTGTTGGTTCAATCCGGGTGCGGCATCGCCATTGGCATAGGCCTGCAATTTTTCCAAAAGTTCTTCTTTGCTGCCGGCCACAACGGTCAATCGGTGATTGTGGTGGGTGCGACGGTGGCTTAACGAATAGGCAAAATCGGCCAAGCCAATATCGCCTTTCTTCAAGAAGTCGATGTATTTTACCACAATGCCTTTGAGGGCGTTTTCGCTTCGGGCGGATATTGGGAACAGCCATTGATGGCGTTGAACGTCTTTGCCGTTTGGCTGAAAATGGCTTAGGTAATCGCGGGGAGGTTCTTGAACCACCATGTGGCCGTTGGTACCACCGTAGCCGAATGAATTGATGGAAACCAAGGCTGGCCCTTCTGGATAGGCCTCTAGGGTTAGAGGCACTTTTAAGGCCAGGTTTTCGAAATCGATTTTGGGGTTGGCTTTTTTAAAGTGAAGGTGTGGAGGAATTTGGCGGCGGTTTACGGAAATCGCAGATTTGATGATTCCAGCAATGCCGGCTCCAGCCTCAAGGTGGCCAATGTTGGTTTTTACCGAACCTACAAAAACCTTATCGCCCGGGGCCCTGCCTTCAGAAAGCACATTATTTAAAGCGGTAATCTCAACGGGGTCCCCGGCCTTTGTTCCGGTTCCGTGCGCTTCAACATAGCGTATATCGGTAGGTTTAATGCCCGCACGTTCGTACACCTTTCGGATTAGGGCCTCTTGGGCATCGGGGTTCGGCACTGTGATGCCGTTGGTGGCACCATCTTGGTTTGAACCTGTAGAGCGCACAACGGCATAGACATAATCGCCGTCGGCCATGGCTTTGGAAAGGGGTTTAAAAATAACCACTCCAACACCTTCACCACGCACATATCCACCGGCATCTTCATCAAAGGCTTTGCATCGGCTGTGCTTGCTCAGGAATTGACCTTTGCTCATAGCAATGGGATACTCGGGGCGCAGCATAATATTTACACCTCCGGCAATGGCCATATCGCTTTCGCCAGACCAAATGGATTGGCAGGCATAGTGGGCAGCCACCAAAGCGGAAGAACATGCGGTATCAATACTTAAGGAAGGGCCTCGAAGGTCAAACGCGTAGGAAATGCGGTTCGAAAGCATAACCATTGTAGAGGACGTCGCGGTATGAGAACCGATTAAATCCCTGTTAAGGGGCCCTAGTTGTTGCAATTTATTATCGAAGCAAAATCCGCCCACAAAAACGCCGGTTTCAGATCCTTTCATTTGTTCTGCGGTGTACCCCGCATCTTCGAATGCCTCCCAAGTAGTTTGGAGCAACAACCGTTGTTGAGGATCAAGAACGGCGGCCTCGCGAGGGGACATACCAAAGAAAAGGGGGTCAAATTCTTCGACGCGCAGCTTTAAAAAGCCGCCCTGGAATTGGTGGGACTTCCCTGGCCGGTCGGTTTCGGGATCAAAATACCGGCGATAGTCCCAGCGGTCTTTCGGTACGTCTATAATGCAATCGGTGCCTTCGGCCAATAGGTTCCAGAATTCATCCGGACTGGCAGCGCCACCGGGGAAACGACATCCAATGCCTACAATAGCGATAGGCTCAACTTGGTTAGGTAGGGTTTTCTCCATTTTAAAATATTCCTTAACGCGGCATTTTAGCAAAAATCATGCCACGCCCCTTGTAAAGGGACAAAAGAAATATAAAACAATGGAAATTAGATGTTTGAGTAATTCAAGACATCTAGGTCCCAAGGAAAAAACACGTCAGAGGTCGAGTAAGAAAAAACCATGCCAATTTTGTGTTCAACCAATCAAGAGAGGATAAAAACCTGTTCAATCAACCAAAGGCAGCATATTTAATCTTTTGGGGCAGGCAAATCACGTTTCAGGACAACATTCTATTAACGCAGAAATAAATTTTCCTTTATATTTGTATGGAAAGATGTTTAAAGGAGTGATTTACTGCAATATTTTTGCCTTTTGAACGTCTTTTAATCGTCTTTAAGGGAAATATTTGCCGTAAGAAAAGTTTGAAATTATTCCATGGGAACTGATCAACGAGAATTTAACGATTGGGGCTGGTCTTGCCCGGTTTGTCTAAAAGATTTTTCCCAGCAGCAATCGGAATGTCCGAATTGCGGTTTTGAGGAAGGGCCGGACGATGCAAAAATCACCGAATTAAGAAATGAGTATATTAAATTGCGTCAACAGCGGCAGAAAGTAGATGAGTTTAAGGAAAAGGTGGCTATTGCCATAGCCGTGCTAGGTCTATTGGTGGTTATGTTTTATGTTTTGATGCAGAATTGATTTTTGCAGCTCTGAAAACTATTTTAGACTAAGGCCGCCACACCTGGAAGCATGCGGCCCTCCATGCATTCAAGCAAAGCTCCCCCACCCGTACTCACATACGAAAGTTGTTCAGCGATTCCTAGCGAATTAGCGGCAGCCACGCTATCGCCGCCCCCAACCAAAGAATATGCCCCTTGACGTGTTGCGCCTGCAATAGCTCTTCCCAAAGCGAGGGTACCTTGAGCGAAAACAGGGATTTCAAAAACGCCCAATGGTCCATTCCACAAAATGGTTTTAGAACTTGCTATACAGTTTTCAATGGTTGCGATGGCATTGGGCCCCGCATCTAAGCCCATATGGGTTGGGGGGATCGAATTAGAGGGATAAACGGCCACGGCACCATCGTCTCCGAAACGGGTTGAGCAAAGGCTGTCTTCAGGCAAATACACCTGAATGCCTTTTTGAGCACAGGTTGCCAGAAAATCTTGAGCTATCTCCACCATGCTTTCTTCCACCAGGCTTTGCCCAATTTCTCCTCCTTGGGCTTTGATAAAGGTGAATACCATTCCACCGCCAACAATAAACCGATCGGCTCTTCCAATCAAATTCTTCAGAATGCCAATTTTGCTGCTGATTTTGGCTCCGCCTACAACGGCGGTAAAAGGTCTATGAGCTTGATTCAAAACCTTAGCAACGGCATCAAGTTCTTGCTGCATCAAAAAGCCTGCGGCTTTATCGGCCACAAAATTTGCTACAATTGCGGTTGAGGCATGTGCCCTATGGGCAGTACCAAAAGCGTCGTTCACATAGACATCTGCAAAGGCGGCCAATCTCTGGGCAAAACCTTCATCTCCAGCCTCTTCTTCTGGGTGAAACCTAAGATTTTCTAAAAGCCCGACGCTTCCCTGAGGCATCTCATTCCATTTGGCCAAGGCTTCAGGGTCCAATGCATCGCCCAAAAAAACAAGGGGCAAATTCAAGGCGGCCTCGATGCCCCGAACCAGTTGGACCAAGCTCAATTCTGCCGAGGCCCCCGATTTGGGGCGGCCTAAATGCGATACCAAAACCGCTTTAGCCCCTTGTTCTAAAACATAGTGAATGGTAGGAATAGCAGCCCGAATTCGGGTGTTGTCGGTGATATTGCCGTTTTCAATGGGCACATTAAAATCAACGCGAATCAAAACGCGTTTTCCAACCAAATTTAGGGATTTCAAATCGGCCATTTTCTTTTAAAAATAATTAAGCAAAAAAGACAGGCTTGTCTTTCATCCACCCTGCAATTTCGTGTTCAATCGCCTTTAAAAAAGAATCATCGGAATGGTGATTCAAGGCGTCGTTGATGTATCCTACCACCCGAACCATATCGGCCTCGATTAAGCCACGCGTTGTTAAAGCCGGTGTACCCAAACGAATACCAGAGGTAACAAATGGGCTTTTGTCGTCAAAAGGCACCATATTTTTATTAACTGTAATACCCGCTTTTCCGAAGGTTTGTTCAGCCAATTTGCCATTTAAGCCCTTGTTGCGCAAATCGATCAACATCAAATGGTTGTCGGTGCCTCCAGAAATGAGCTGGTAACCAAAATCGTTTAATGCCGCAGCCATTGCCTGAGCGTTGGCTCTTACCTGCCGGGTATATGCGGCGTATTCAGGCTGTAAATCTTCAAAAAAGGCAACCGCTTTTCCTGCAATTACATGTTCTAGGGGGCCTCCTTGAGTCCCTGGAAATACAGCACCATCAAGCACGGCCGACATACGCTTAGGTTCGCCTTTCGGTGTGGTTAACCCCCAAGGGTTATCAAAATCAGTGCCCATCATAATAATTCCACCTCGGGGGCCTCTCAATGTTTTATGGGTAGTTGAAGTTACAATGTGGCAATGCGGCAACGGGTTGTTGAGCAATCCTGTAGCAATTAACCCTGAAGGATGCGAAATGTCGGCTAACAACAAAGCCCCTACCTCATCGGCGATTGCCCGCAACCTAACGTAATCCCAGTCTCGGCTGTAACTAGATGCACCGCATATAAGCAATTTAGGGCGGCACTCTACTGCCTTTGCCCGCACTTTATCGTAATCTATGGTGCCAGTTTCTGGCTCAACTCCATAAAACGAGGGGGAATACAATTTTCCTGAAAAGTTAACTGGAGAGCCATGGGTAAGGTGTCCTCCATGGGCTAAATCAAAGCCCAAAATAGAATCGCCGGGTTGCAAACATGCTAGCATAACGGCTGCGTTTGCCTGAGCACCCGAGTGGGGCTGAACGTTGGCCCATTCCGCTCCGAACAAAGCACACAGCCGCTCTATGGCCAAATTTTCAACTTGATCGACCACCTCGCATCCGCCGTAATACCTTTTCCCTGGCAAGCCTTCTGCATATTTATTGGTAAGGCAAGAACCTACGGCTTCCATAACCTGTGGAGAAACATAATTTTCAGAGGCAATCAATTCAATTCCTTCCCTCTGCCTGCGGTCTTCTTGCCTAACTAAATCAAACAACAAATCGTCTCGTTTCATGGCTTCAATTTGGCCTCAAAGATAGCACTTTGTCTTCGCAAATTTACAGGATGGGCATAGCCGTAAGGGTTGGGGAAGATAAGGTCGGTAATTGAATGAGAAACCAGAGGGGTTATTGCAATGTAGGCAGCTGTAGAAATTGTTTTTGGGTAAAAAATGTGTTAAAAAACATGAATTTTACTTGACACTTGAAACCCCAGTTCGTAATTTTGAAATTCACTAGTGAAACGTTTTGATGCTTCGTCACGTATTTGGGGTGGCGAAGAACACTTAGGGTTCTTTTAGGAGTGAAGTGAGATTGTGGATTAAAGGAAAGCTGAAAAGCGGACCAATGGTTCACAGGGGGTCTCAGAAATGCTTTCTAAATTGATAGAGGCAACTTTATTGAAGTAGAAGGCGGGAATTTTGGGTATGAGACGGGTGAAGTGGCAGGTCACCCTTAACATGTAGGGTTGAATTAAAAGAGACTGATGCGGGAACAGAAGGAAGTAAGCGCATCAAACGACATTAATGAAACCAAGTTTTTAGAGGGACAACGAGGATTTGTGTGAGGAAGGACCACCGGCCTTTTAGGTTGGGTGGTAGGTGTATTGGTTTTTGGTTCGTTTCCTAAAAGGTTAACGCTTCAAGGGAACTCTTGCGTTTGGCGTTTCGCGAATTTCACCCCTCAATGGAACAACACCAGCCAGCCATTCTACGAATGATTTTCCAATTCAATTTTGGCCTGATTCTTGAGCCTCTATCCTCCAATTGCAAACCCTTAAATTCATCTAAATTTTCGTTTTATGTCAAAAAAAACATTTAATCCAAGCGTAGAACAGTTGGCCGATTACTTTAATATGCGGGTGGAAGGAAACACCCTTTTTTTTACCGCCAACTATGATACCAGTCAGCAAATAGCCACAGAACTAAAAAACATCCAGGCTCCAATTGACAGGCATAGAATTTACGTTGGCAATCAAATAACATTTTCCGAAGAAACGGACTTGAATGCCTTTATTGAATCCGGCAAAATTCGCACACTGCTTATTGCCGATTGGATGAAAAACTATTTAAATCAGTTTATTTCGGGCAGCGAGAAGGGCGACCTGATTCCCCCAACAGGGGCAGAAGGAATTTAAAGTTAAGTGCAAAAGGTCCTATATTTAGGGCATGAAACGATTTTGGTTCGGGCTAGGTTTGGCTTTGGTGTTTCTTTTGGGGCTTGGTTTTTGGCCCCTTAAAACTAAAGCTTGGAATTTACCAGAGCCATCGGCGGCCGAACTAAAAAAGAAGGAAGCGTATTTACAGAGCATAAAGACGGGTCGTGGCAAAACCCCAAATATTGTCTTGATTGTTGCGGATGACTTGGGGAAATTTGATATCAGTTTGTATGGTGGGGTTGCAGCAGAAACTCCAAACATAGATAGAATAGGAAAAGAGGGTGTATGCTTTGCAGATGGTTACACGGCTTCTCCGATTTGTGCGCCCAGTCGAGCGGCTATGCTCACAGGGAGGTCAAACAACCGATTTGGTATGGAGTTTCAGCCCCAAGCCAGATATCCATTAAACAGATTGGAATACTTGGCATTTCGCTACATTGTTCCAACCGACAATTGGCGGGTGGCGGCTCAATTTGAATTCCCTGATGAGGAATCTATGGGAAGGCAGGGCTTACCCAAAACCGAAATCACCCTTGCTGAGGCCTTGGCTGCGGCGGGGTATTCAACGGCAATTTTTGGAAAATGGCATCTTGGGCATGGAGAGGGATTGCGGCCCAACGAACGGGGATTTCAAGAATTTTTTGGGTTTTATGAGGCCTTTTCACTTTTTTCCGATTCCAGTGCCCCAGGAATTGTCAATGCGCCAACCGGAGAGTTTTCAGACAAACACATTTGGAAAAAGGGGCGCAATGGCACATGTGCCCTGCTTCAAAATGGCAAGCCAGTACAGGAAAAAAGGTACCTAACTTTTGCCATTGCGGATAGGGCATGCCGGTACATAACAGCCAACAAAAGCAAGCCCTTTTTTCTCTATTTGCCCTTTAATGCTCCACACACCCCGTTTCAGGCGCCACAAGAATACTATGATAAAGTAAAGGGGGAATCAAATCATGTGCGCAGGGTATATAAAGCCATGATTTTAGCCTTAGACGATGCGGTTGGCCAAATAACCCAAACTTTAGAAAAAGAGGGGTTGCTTGAAAATACGCTTATATGGTTTGCCAGCGATAACGGAGCTGCTCTTTATGCAAGGGCGGGCAACAATGCTCCGTACCGAGGGGGAAAGTTGACGCATTATGAGGGGGGAGTAAATGTACCCTTTATGCTGCAGTGGAAAGGAAGGTTAAAACCTGTTGCTTTTCCCTATCCAACCTCGCTTACCGACGTAATGGTCACCTCAATGGCAGCGGCAGGAATACCTTTGCCTGCCGACCGCACTTTTGATGGGGTAAACCTTCTGCCCTATTTAGATTCCGTAGAAAAAGCTCCGCATGCTGATTTTCGGTGGAAATCGGGACCAAACCGAGCCTTGAGGAATTCCAGATACAAATTGGTAATCAATGACCTGAACCATACAGTTGAACTTTTTGATCTGTTGGCCGACCCAGAGGAGCAGCACAACTTGGCGGGGAAGCAGCCTGCCACTGTTGAAGCATTGATGAACGATTTAGACTCCTGGTTGGAAAGTTTGCCTCCTGCCTTATGGCCAGGAATTATGGATCATGGCATTGAATTCAATGGCAAAGTTTATTATTTCAGGGTATAGAATCTGCATTATGGTTGGCCTTTGCGGGTTGGCCTGCATGCAAAGGAATGAAGGTTTTGGGGACTTTGTCCCCTTTAATGGGAACGATTCCATTCCAGATTTTTATCTAAAAAAGACCGAGGTGAGCAATGCCGATTATTTGAAATTTGTTCAGGCTACGGGGTATACGACCTGCGCAGAATTGGGATTGGACAGCCTTGGACGGGGCAGTTTTAGATTCAACCCTGATAGTGGCCGGTTTTGTTTTGAATCGGGATTGTCGTGGCGGCATCCTGAGAAGAAGGGGTTGCAACCGGCAAATTGGGGGGAACTCCCTGTAGTTCATTTGTGCCTTGAGGACATGAAAGCCTATGCCCGTTGGGCAGGAGAACGGTTGCCTTGCGTAAGGGAGTGGAGGGTAGCCGCAGAAAAAAACAGAAGTCAAAGCGAAAAACAAATTCCGCATGGCAACACATGGCAGGGGTTATTTCCAATTCGAGATTTAGGGGAAGATGGATTTACATATAGGTTGTCGCCGGTTGGAACGTTTGAGTCAATAAACGGGACCTTCGACCTAATAGGAAATGCTTGGGAGGCGACAACAGACCATTGCATGGACGGCCATTTAGCTGTGGGAGGGTCCTATTTATGCGCACCAAACTGGTGCCGGGGGTATTTAATAGAGTCGCCCATTTGCATTCCCCAAGGGGTACCTTATGGCCACGTGGGATTCAGGACAGCAAAAAGCGCAAAATCATCGCAGTGAAAATCAACAAAATTTCGATTGGGAAGGTTATCTTTGCATCAAATACAAAACCAAAAGCAGCATGCATTTCCAATTGACCGAAGAACATGAAATGATAAGGCAGGCAGCCCGTGATTTTGCCCGTGAAGAATTGTTGCCTGGGGTGATAGAGCGAGACGACAAGCAGGAATTTCCGAGGGAACAAATTAAAAAACTAGGAGAGCTTGGTTTCATGGGGATGATGGTACCAGAAAAGTGGGGCGGAGCGGGGATGGATACCCTATCGTACGTGCTGGTAATGGAAGAATTGTCTAAGCTTGATGCATCGGCTTCGGTGGTGGTATCGGTGAACAATTCATTGGTATGTTATGGATTGGATTCGTACGGCAGCGAATACCAAAAAGAAAAATACCTAAAACCTATGGCCTCGGGTGAATGCATAGGGGCTTTTTGCTTGTCGGAACCAGAGGCGGGTTCCGATGCCACCTCGCAGCGGACAACCGCCGTTGATATGGGTGATTACTATTTGTTAAATGGAACAAAAAACTGGATTACCAATGGAATAAATGCGACCTATTACTTGGTGATGGCTCAAACCGATGTAGAGAAAGGGCACAAAGGCATTAATTGTTTGATTGTAGAAAGTGGAATGCCCGGGTTTGAAAAAGGGGCCAAAGAAAATAAAATGGGGATTCGGGGTAGCGATACCTGTACCTTGCAGTTTACCGACGTAAAGGTTCCGAAAGAAAACCGCATTGGAGAAGATGGCTTTGGATTTAAGTTTGCCATGAAAACACTGAGCGGCGGACGCATTGGAATTGCGGCTCAGGCCTTAGGTATTGCCGCGGGTGCTTATGAGTTTTCAAAAGAATATGCCAAGCAACGACAGGCATTTGGTAAACCCATTGCCAACCACCAGGCTATTGCCTTTAAACTGGCAGATATGGCAACGCGCATTGAGGCCGCTCGAATGCTGGTTTACAAAGCTGCTTGGATGAAAGACCAGGGAATGAACTACGACCAGGCCAGTTCTATGGCCAAATTGTTTGCCAGTGAAACGGCGATGTGGGCTGCAACCGAGGCCGTTCAAATTCACGGTGGGTATGGGTATGTAAAAGAATACCACGTAGAGCGTTTGATGCGCGATGCCAAAATTACCCAGATTTACGAAGGCACCAGCGAGGTTCAGCGCATCGTGATTGGCCGCAGTGTACTACAGGGGTAAATCAGAGTCGGGCCCCTATCGGGTTTTGGGATTGATGTCGGGCACCTCGCTCGACGGTTTGGATTTATGCTTATCTGAATTCTGGGAAGAAGACGGAGGGTGGCGTTACCGTATTGAAGATGCGCGAACCGAATCGTATTCAAATGAATGGCTATTAAAACTAAAGAATTCCTTTGCTCTATCGGGAACAGAATTGTGTCGGCTTGACCGAGATTATGGACATTATTTGGGCAGAACATCCAACGCGTTTTTAGCAGGCCGGAACGTAGATTTAATTTCCAGCCATGGGCATACGGTTTTTCATAGGCCAGATCTTCGATTCACCTTGCAAATTGGACATGGGGGAGCAATACATGCGGAAGCGGGTTGCTTGGTGGTGAATGATTTTAGATCGGAAGACGTGGCATTGGGGGGACAAGGGGCGCCATTGGTGCCGGTGGGTGATGCCCTTTTGTTCTCAAAATACGATGGATGTTTAAATTTGGGTGGGTTCTCCAATTTAAGTTGGAAAGCCGAGAACAATGAAAGGCGGGCGGGAGATATAGTGCCTGTGAATTTGGTGTTTTCGCACCTGGTAAGTCCATTGGGTTTGGATTACGATGCTGGAGGCGAACTTGGATTGAAAGGAAAGGTTCAACCTACTTTATTAACCAAATTGCACGAACTACCTATGATGCAGAGGAATTTTCCTCGGAGTTTTGGCCGTGAGGATTTAGAAAGAGAAGCGATTCCCCTACTTAATTCAGAGAACGAATCCATTTTTGATGCGTTGGCAACCTGCAGAGAATGGATGGCGATGGGCATTTCAGATGCCATAAATAAAAACAAAATAAGCAGCTGTTTGCTTAGCGGTGGCGGGAGTTACAATACGGGGTTGGTGGAATCGATTCGGGCGAAAACGGATTGCAGGTTGGAGGTGGGAAGTTCTCAGGAAATTGAGTTTAAAGAGGCCTTGATTTTTGGTTTTTTGGGCCTGTTGCGGGTATTGGGTCGGGAAAATGTGTGGAAAGAAGTAACGGGAGCTTCGGAATCGGGTAGCCGAGGAAGCATTTGGGGGAATTTTTAATTGAGGCATTTCTAATTGTGAGTGGCCCGGGCCCCGGATTGCAGTGGAAAGGACGCAGTTGGGGCGGCAGCCGTACGCGTGGCGAGGAGGCTGAGGAACGAAGCCACCGCAGCCCGCTGTACGGCAGCCGGACCGGCTGTGGACTTGCAGCGGAAAGCCGGAAATGGCCCCCAAAAAAATCACAAATCGAGTCCCTCAGGCCTATTGCGGCCGTACACCTCCCAGGCATTGTGTAAAAAGCCAGCCCCATAGCCCATCAATTGTGTGTATGCGGCGCGGACCGAGAGCAAACCAACAAACAGGCTGCGTTCCTGAATGCTTGCATGGAACAGAATCAGCAGGGAATAAATTCCGCTGATGAGCAGCATTATTAACAGCATTTTAGGTAATAAAAGGGCGGGAATAAGCGCCAAATGGAAAAGCAAAAATGCAGCGGGAAAAACGTGGGTAGCCTTTAACTGACCTTTGTGGGCAAGGTGCAAGTGTATTCGGGCAGCGCCAAAGCGGTAAACTTGACGGTAAAAGGCGTTGAAATCGGTCCGGCGCTTGTGGAAAACCTTGGCTTTGGGAATCAGGGCCGACTTAGCCCCCGCGGCGATGAGCCGCATGCTGAGCTCAATGTCTTCGCCGCATTTAAGAGTGGAATACCCGCCCACGGATTGAAACCAATCCCGTTGAACCCCCATGTTGAACCCCCTGGGATGAAACACGCCCACGCGGGTCTTTTTGCCTCGAATACCGCCCGTGGTAAACAAGCCGGTCATGGAGTATGAAATGGCGCGTTGTACGGGACTGAAAGAAGGATGAGCAGCGTCGGGGCCGCCGAACAAATTCAGGTCTGCGCGGAGCAGGTGCTCGGAGACGATGCTAAGGTAGTCGGGGGGAATTAAGCAGTCGGAATCCAGGAAAATAAAATAACGCCCGCGAGCGACAGCCGCGGCAGCGTTGCGGGCGGCCGAGACAGGAAGGCCAGATTCGTATAAAAAGGTTAAATCCAGGTTGCCACGGTGGTTACGGGCGATATCGGCCAAGGAAATCTGAGGTGTTCCATCGGCCAAGATCACCTCGAAGTGGGGATAGGTTTGGCTTTGAAGGGAGTCTAAGAATTCTGCAACCTCGTCGGGACGACGAAAGGTTGGAGAAATCAAAGAAAACTCAATGTGCTCGCGGTTTCCTTCATGAAACACCTGCAGGTGTTCAGACATCGGTTTGGTCTTTGATGTGGTAACGGTTGCGGTCGGGAGCGTTCCGTGAAACCAATTCGGCAATGAACCCCGCCAAAAAGAACTGAGTGCCCAAAATCATGCTTAGTAGGCCCAGGTAGAACAAGGGATTTTGGGTAACCAGAGGGGCCCGTTCATCTAAAAAATAGGTGATATAGAATTTTTCAGTAACCAACCACAGGGCTAAAAACCCGCCCACCTTGAACATAATCAGGCCTAAAAGGCCGAAAAAGTGCATGGGTTTCTTTGAAAATCTAGAAACAAAAGTGATAGACAAAAGGTCTAGGAATCCGTTGATGAAGCGTTCGAGCCCAAACTTTGATGTTCCGTATTTTCGGGCTTGGTGTTGAACCACTTGTTCGCCAATGTTGGTAAAGCCTGCCCACTTGGCCAAAACGGGAATATAGCGGTGCATTTCGCCATAGACCTCGATGCTTTTTACCACATCGTAGCGATAGGCTTTTAGGCCACAGTTAAAATCATGCAGGTGTATGCCGCTTAATTTACGGGTAGCCCAGTTAAAAAGCTTAGTGGGAATTGTTTTAGAAAGGGGGTCAAAGCGTTTTCGTTTCCAGCCTGAAATCAAATCAAAACCCTCGTCCATAATTTTTGCATACAGGGCGGGGATTTCATCGGGGCTGTCTTGCAGGTCTGCGTCCATGGTTATGACCACCCGACCTCGGCATGCTTCAAAACCTACATTCAGGGCGGCAGATTTGCCGTAATTGCGTCGAAAAGAGAAGCCTCTTAAGGAAGGAAACGAAGATTTGAGCTGTTGTATGACTTTCCAGGACGTGTCTTTTGAGCCGTCATCGATCATAATAACCTCGTAATTCCAAGCATGGGCTTGCATCACTCTGTCGATCCAAGCCATTAATTCCGGAAGGGACTCTTCTTCGTTATATAGAGGAACGACGATAGAAATATCAAGGGTTGCTTCCATGGATGATTACCTAATCGGGCGTAAAAGTAGGGAAGTTTAGCGAATCAGGTGAACTCGGCCTACCACACTGTGGTATTTGTTCCAAATGTCTTTGACATCCACTTTAAAAACATACACACCTTGCATGACGGGCTGGTAGGTTTCAAGGTGGTGTCCTGTCCAACCTTTCAAGGGATCGGTTGACTGGAACAACAGAATTCCCCAGCGGTCGAACACCGACATTTCAAAATCGGAGATACCGACGCCTTTAATTTGGAACATATCGTTTAGCCCATCGCCATTGGGGGTAAAGGCGTTCGGAATGTACAAGCTGTACTCGGGCGCTACCCGATAGCAGGCGGTAGCAGAATCGACGCAGCCGTAATCGGTTGAAAGGATCAATTGGATGCAGTGGGTTCCGGTATCGGAATTTGAATAGCTAAAGCTGGGTTCGGTTTGAATGGTTCCGTCGGGCAGAAAATACATGTACTGGGTTCCGAGCTGGCTGCTGTTTGTAATGGTAACCAGGGGATTCGCATTGGAAACCTGCTGGGGTGTAATTCCAAAGGCTGCCGTTGGATTTGGGTAAACCTGAATCAAGGCTGGGACGGCCGATGAGGCTGTACAACCATCGCTGCTGGTTACTGTCAAATGAATTTGGTGGGTTCCCGAACCTGAGAAACAGGCATAGGGTTGCGCTGTTGAGGCGAAAGATTGTCCATTGTCTTGCCAATCGTAGGTAGCGATGCTGGCATTTTGAACGGTAGATTGGTCGGTGAAGGTTAAGCAAACGGGGCTGCAACCTTCGGCTTGCATTGGACTGAATGCCACCTGAGGCATGTCAAACAGCGTGAGGGTTTGGGTGGCGGTATCGGCACAGCCAAATTCGGTTCGAACAATTTGAGTTAAGGTCCAAGGGCCAATAGAAGGATAGATATACTGAACGTTACCGCTGCCATTGGTTGTGGTGCCATTGCCCAAAGACAGGGTAGTCTGAACCAGTGCACCGTAAGCGTTGCTGGGAGAATTAGCGATGTTCACCGGCTGACCTAAGCAAACAGGAGATACCGTAAATTGAGCTTGGGGGATAGACCCAGCGAGGGCAGAGCCACCGATGGTGCTTTGGCAACCCTGGGCATCGGTAACCGTAACCGACAAGGAATTTTGGCCTTGAACAGCGGTAGCGCTTCCGGTTGAGCCATTGGCGCCGTTGGACCAAGCATACGTGTAGTTGGGAGTACCTCCACTAACTTGGGCACTGAGCGAAAACGTTTGCCCCACACATAGAGAATCGTCGAAAGCTGCAAATTGAGTTTGCAAAACGGGGGGCTGGGTAATTTGGGCTGAAATTGAATCCACGCAACCTTGGGCATCGGTAACCACCACGGAATAGTTTCCTGCAACCAGGTTTGAAGTAGAATTTGTTGTGCTTCCAGTATTCCAGAGGTAAGAATAGGGCGGAGTGGCACCCGAAACGGAAACCGAAGCTTGTCCGTTGCTTAAACCATAACAGGTAACCTGCTGCAAACTTGGGGCAGCGATAGAAAGAGCTGTGGGTTGAGTAAGGGCAACCGAGCCGGTATCGCTGCATCCATTGGCGTCGGTAACAATGCATTGGTAATTGCCGGCAGGCAGGTTGTTTGCTGAGGCTTGGTTTCCGCCGTTAGGAATCCATTGGTACGACAAAGCGCCTGTTCCACCGCTGCCGATAAAGGAAGCGTTGCCGTTTGAAAAACCAAAGCAAGAAGGCATTTGAGCGGTTGCAAACTGAATGTCAAGCAGGGCTGGATTCGCTACTATGACTGTATCGGAAGCGGTACATCCATTGGCATCGGTAGCAACAACAGAGTAGGTTCCTAAACCTGCTGAACCAAAATTGGGCCCTGTTTGGCCGTTGTTCCAAAGGTAAGCATAAGGTGCCACACCTCCTTGGGCCGAAGCCTGCAAAACAGCGTTGGTATCGCCATGGCAGAGTGGCCCTGAAATCATTTGGGCGTTTGCCTGAAGCAGATTGGGTTGAGTAACAGAATAAGAGGCCGATTGGCTGCAGTTGTTTTGATCGGTTATGGTAAGCTGATAGCTCCCTGCCGAAAGGCCGGTAGGGTTAAGGCCATTTCCAATATTGGGAGACCAGCTGTAGGAATACCCGGGCACGCCACCGCTAACTTGAACGGAAAGGCTACCGTTGTTTCCTCCGAAGCAAGAGGTGGGCGTCATTTGTTGAAGAATAGGAACAATGGCTGGAGGTTGGGTAAGCGTTCGGCTTGCTGTTGCGGTGCACCCGCGCGAATCGGTTACGGTCAAGGTATGGGTTCCTGCCGACAAATTGCTTGGATTTGAAACGGTGGACCCGCTTGGCGACCATAAATAGGAGTATGGCGGAGTGCCGCCACCGACCATAGCACTAGCGGTGCCATTGGCAGAATTAAAGCAGGTTAGATTCGTAAAACTAGGGATACCGACCGAAAGGACGGATGGCTGACTAAGTGGGAAACTGACATTCACCATGCAGCCATTGGCATCGATAATCATCAGGCTGTGATTGCCCGCACTAAGGTTTGTTGCTTGGGCTGTAGTTTGGCCTGTTGGATTCCAAAAATAGGAATAAGGGGGCGTTCCGCCCGATACGTTTGAGGTAAGGGAGCCGTTGTTGTTTCCAAAGCAACTTGGTTGAATGGGGTTGATGATTCCCCCAACCAACTGCGTGGGTTGGGTAATTTGGTGGGTTGCTTGGGCCAAGCAGCCCATGGCATCAACAACGTTTAGCGTGTAAAGCTGATTGGCAACGGCATTAAACAGGGTTTGACCGTTTCCTCCTGGAGTCCACGTATAGGTATATGGAGGTGTTCCGCCCGACCCTGTACCTGTAATGGTTCCAGAATTTGAACCAAAGCACAAGGCAGGAGTTGAGGAGGCGATGGTTCCAATCAAAACTGGGGGCTCGGTCAACGAAATGGAATCGGTCGTGGTGCAGCCAGCCGCATCGGTTACCGTAACCACATGGGTTCCAGCGCTTAGGCCAGCGGGGTTAAACACGTTTAAGCCCGAGGGAGCCCATGAATAGGTGTAAGGGGATGTGCCGCCCAAGGTAACGATGTTGGCCGTACCGTTGTTTTGGCCAAAACACGACACATTGGCTCCGGTAACAGTGGTACTGAAAGCTTGAGGACCACCAACCGTGGTTGTGCTGCTGGCTTGCTGACCTACGTTGTCGGTTACCGTTACGGTGTACGAGCCTTGGCAAAGATTTGAAATGGTGGGAGTAGTTTGACCGCCCGGAGACCAGGAATACGTGTAAGGGGGAACACCTTGGGTAACATTGGCCGTGGCCGTTCCATTGCAAGCCCCGGGGCAGGATTCAGGGGTTGAAGTGGCATTTACTAAAGCAGGCTGAATACAGGTAAAGTTATCAATCATAATGTTGATGTACCCTGTACAAGCTCCAGTAAAGTAGGGCGCAAACGAAATGTAACAGAAATTCTGCGTTGGGGTAAACGTAAAGGTGTACGTTACCCAGTTGGGATGGGTAATAGGGCCTGACACCAACAGGGTTTCAGAAATTGCGCAGGCAGAGTTTCCTCCATACATTGCAAAACTACTTGGGCAATTGCCCGGACCTGCTGTATTGTAAATGGGGGAATAGGCCAAATCAACCGTTATGGTGTAGGTTGTACCGCCCTGAAGGCAGGGATTCAACAATTGAGTCATTCCTTCCTTATACCCATTAGGGCTTTGACCGGAGTGTAGAAAACTCACATAGGTATTACCGTTTGAGGCGGGCTGAGTAAAGCCCCAGTTTCCTGGTTGGGTGTCGGGCGAACCATAGCATGCCAGCCAAGGAGAGGGAACCTGGTGAGGCACTGCAGGCCCCTCCATCGAAGGATTTGTGTAGCAGCTGGTTTGTGCCTTAGCCTGAAAGACTATCCCAAATAGGGAAATGGCCAAGAGGAAAAAAAACAGCGAACTCCGCTTTGCCATTTTTATGAGGAAATTTATCGTATTACCTGAACCTTACCAACAAAAGAGTGGTCGTTGCTGTACAAGTCAATGATGTCAACCTTGTACACATACACTCCCTGTGGAACAATCTCGCTTCTGCCTTCCTCTTTTCCATTCCAGCCCTTGAAAATATCTGGAGTTGAGTAGATTAAAGTGCCCCAGCGGTTAAAGATGAGCAGTTGACCGGTTTTAATTCCATGTCCATAAACCCTAAAAAACTCGTTCATGGTATCTTCGTTCGGGGAGAATGTATTTGGAATGTAAATATTCACATCAAGGCGGACGGTTGAACATTTGGTAGTAGTATCAACACAACCACGGTCGGTCGAGGCCAGCAAGGTTACGCAATAATAGCCCGTATCTAGGTAAGAGAAGGTGGTGTGTTCTGCGGTTTGAGTCAATCCATTGGGGAAGGTCCATAGGTAGGAATTGGCTCCTAGACTTTGGTTGATGTAATTTACATTCGGATTGGACATGGTGGTTACCGGCGGATCAATGCTAAAGTCGGCCGTAGGCGTTGGCCAAACTACAATTTGTTGTGCCGCCGAAGTAGCAGAAACGCAACCATCAGACGAGGTTACCGTTAAGTCAACATTAAAGGTGCCTGGATTTTGGAAGCAGTAAAAAGGATTTCCGGTATTGGCAAAAACATTGCCGTTTGAAGACCAAGCCCAGACTTGAATGCTGGCATTTTGAACCGTTGACATATCGGTAAACTGAGGGCACAATGGAGCGCAGCCTTGTTGGGGCGACACCGAGAAGTTGGCCACCGGAATATCGTACAACAAAATGTTTTGCTGAAAGGTATCAACACAACCAAAATCGGTTACTACCACCATGCTTGCAGGCCATGGGCCAATGGCATTGTAGGTATGCGTGGGGTTGAAAACGGTGGTAATCGGACTTCCGTCGCCCAAATTATACCCGTATTGAACAATGTTACCCGTTGTGTTGCTGGCATTGTAATTCAATTGAATGGCATTGCCTAAGCACTCGGGCGTGTACGTAAAACTGGCTGTAGGAATGCTACCGGCAATGGCGTTCACCAAAGAGGTAACGGAACAGCCATTGGCGTCGGTAACGGTAACACTAATGTTGTTTATGCCCTCGTTTGCCAAAACCGATGCATTGGGAATTTGCTGCCCATTGTTCCATAGGTAAGAATAAACGGGGGTTCCTCCGCTTGCAGTTACCGACAATTGAAAATCATCGCCTTCGCACAAAGAATCTTGGGCCAAACTTGTATTGACAGTCAAAACGGGAGGCTCGTTCACCATAAATGGAACGGTATCAATGCAACCCTTAGAATCCATAACAATGGCGGCCTGAAGTCCTGGGGTTAGGCCCGTTGCATTGGTTCCCGTTTGCATGTTGCTCCACGCATACTGGTATGGCGGTGTTCCACCTACCGCCGAAGATTGAGCTTGGCCATTGTTGGCCCCAAAGCAACTGATGTGGGTTAAAGAGTTTAGGGACAAAACCAAATCAGCAGGCTGGGTAATGTTTACCTGACCGGTCGCGGTACAACCGTTTTGGTCGGTTACGGTTAAGGTAAAGGTTCCCGGACCCATGCCTGTTCCCAAAGGGTTGTTGCCGCCTGCGGGAGTCCAAGCATAGCTTAGGTTGCCACTGCCCCCACTCACGTTAAATTGAGCTGTACCATTGGCAGCGCCGAAGCAGGTAACGTTGGTGGATTGAGGCGAATTAATAACAATAGCCACGGGGGTGGTTAGGGTAATGGACGTTTGGTCGGTACATCCGTTGGCATCGGTTACAGTAACGGAATACGTTCCTGTGCCTAGATTTGACAAGGTTGCTCCAGACTGACCATTGCCCCACAGATAGGAATAGTTGGGGGTGCCTCCCGTTGCGCTGGCGGTCAAGGTTGCCGCAGGCACACCAGGACACAATGGAACCGTGGTATTGATGGCAGCAATCAAGTCGGCCGGTTGGTTCACCACCACGCTATCCAATTTAGTACAACCGTTGGCGTCGGTAATGGTTACCACGTGGGTGCCTGGCCCCAGGTTCGAAACCGAGGCGGTGGTTCCCCCTGAAGGCGCCCAAGAATAGGTAAATCCACCTGCCCCGCCCGAGGTACTTACCGAGGCGGTTCCGTTGTTAGCCCCAAAGCAATTGATGTGGGTAACTTGGGTTGAAGAATTAATGGCTGGGGGCGTACCAACTACGGTGGTAGATTGGGCCGTTTGCCCATTGGCATCGGTAACCGTAACTGTGTAGCTTCCAGCGCACAGGTTGCTTACCGTAGCCGTGTTGGCCCCGCCGGGGGCCCATGAAAACGTAAACGGAGGCGTTCCTTGGTTGGTGGTAGCCGTTACCGTTCCATCGCAGGCACCGGGACAGCTTACGTTGGTTGAGGTGGTGCTTACCAAAGCGTTTTGAATGCAACTGAAGTTGTCAACCAAAATATTAATGTATCCCGAACAGGCTCCGGTGTAATACGGAGCAAACGCAATCCAGCAATGGTTGCCTGTAGGAGTGAAGGTAATGTTGTACGTCTGCCAGTTGGCGTGGGTAATTGGGCCTGAGGTGTACAATGTTTCTGCAATAGCGCAAGCGGAACCGCCACCATAAATGGCAAACGAAGAGGGACAGTTGCCGGGGCCCGCTGTGTTGTAAATGGGAGAATAGGCCAAATCTGCCGAAATGGTATAGGTGTTTCCTGCAACCATACAGGGGGTTAAGAGCTGAGTCATGCCTTCTTTGTAACCCGTCGGGCTGTTTCCGGCGTGCAAAAAGCTAACATAGGTATTTCCGTTGGAAGGAGGCAAGGCAATTCCCCATTGGCCGGGCTGGGTATCGGGCGATCCGTAGCAGGCTTGCCAAGGTGCGGGAACAACGTGGGCCTGACTTACTCCCTCCATCGAAGGGTTGGTAAAACACATTTGTTGAGCCTGAACCAACCCAGAAAAGGTCAAAAACAGAACAATTGTAAAACGAACAGTGGTAGAAATTGCATTCATAATCAGGCTATTAACCAATTAATGTGTAAAAATACAAAAACCCATTGGCTTTGCCAAGAATTTTTGCCTATTACCAAACGACAGGCCTAGGCTTTTGACCATGTCCATGCATTTGTGTTCGGCTCATTTTAGACAGCCCCCCAAGCCCCTTTGCTGCATTTGATACCAAAGTATTTGCTTAGCCCATCGAAATAAATTTGAAAAAGCCATTAAAACAACAGCACACCAAGGTCGGGTGCTGTTCAAAAAGAGTTTAAAAGCAAATTTCAGAGCGCGGGGATGAATGAAAAAGAAGACTTAGCCAAGGTTCACAAGGCCTGTAAAAACGAAAAGCCGGCTTTCGCCGGCTTTTCAAAAAAAAGTGTTTTTCGATTATTTCAAAGAGCCAGACAATTCAGCGCCTGCTTTGAATTTAACCACTTTTTTAGCAGCAATTTTAATTTTCTGCTTGGTTTTGGGGTTCAAGCCGGTACGGGCTGCACGCTCAGAGATGCTCCAAGAACCGAAACCTACCAAAGCCACACGGTCGCCGCCGCGAAGAGCTCCAGAAGTAGCGTCGATGAATGCATCCAATGCTTTTTTGCTTTCAGCTTTTGACAATCCTGAGCCATTTGCCATGGCCTCAATCAATTCTGCTTTGTTCATTTTGAAACGATTTAAAGAGTTAATAATGAGATTTGTTTAAGCAAATTTATGTGCATGCATGACTTATGCAAGTAAACCCCTTGTAAAATCAAGCATTTTGTTAATAAAATGGGGGTTTTGTTAATAACTGTGGGCATAAAACAGGCTCTTAGCCCCTACAGAGCATGGATTTGAGCTACATAAAGGGGTTTGGGAAAGGTGGTTTAGAATACCATTTAGGGCGGCAGCCGGGCTTTCTGGGCTACTCCGCGGTTGCCGAAAGGCTGGCCCAGCTGGTTTGCGGGGGCTCCTAAGGTCGCCTCCGCACCTAGCGGGCCAGTCCTCGGCACCCTTGCGGGGTAGCCTCATCAATCCCTGCCGCGGGGCCTTTCGTAAAAAACAACCGTTTAAATATGCCTGCATGGGGCGGGGTGCGGCATTCCTCGTTGGAATATTAGGTATCGAGGGACGAGGGGTATGTCGGGGCGTGTCGTTGTGACGGGGCGAGGGGCGTTGCGGCGGGGCGAGGGGCTACACCCCTCGCTGGGGTATTTCGCCCTTTCAGGGCTGGGCGTGGGGGCCGGCCAAGGGTTGCCAACCCCGAACTGGATGCCTAAGACCACGCAAAAAGGCCGCGGCATCCATAATGCCTTTTCCGGCGGGCTGCAAGCGCAGAATTTCCAATTCGCCGTCAACAAATGCCACTTTTAGGCCTGATTGCCCTGTATCTTTGGGTAACCGAGCCTGCTTCACTTTGATTTCAATCCGTTCGCCCGATTCCAATACGAGGGCCAAGGCAGCGCCCGGTATGGGATCAAAGGCCCGAATCCAGCGCTCGGCTTGCTGAACGGGCATTTCTGGATGCAAAAAAGCATGTTGGCGTTGAATTTTGGGGGCAGGCAACAGGGTTTCATCCCCCGTCCATTCTTGGGGCCTAGGCACAAGGGTGTTCGCCGCAAGCCCATTCAAGGTGTTGAGCAAGAGGCCCGGGGCTGCCTGCATCAATTTTTCATACAAACTGCCCCCGGTTTCATCGACGGCTACAGGCAAAGGAAGCTGTTCAAGAATGTCGCCGGTATCGATTTCATGTTTTAGCCGAAAGGTGGTAAGGCCTGTTTCCTTAAGGCCATGTGCAATGGCCCATTGAATAGGAGCAGCTCCTCGAAGCTGAGGCAGCAACGAAGCGTGAACGTTTAAGGTGCCCATGGGCGGCATATTCCAAACCGCTTCGGGCAGCATTCGAAAGGCCACCACCACAAACAAATCGGCCTGCAGGCTTTTTAGCTGGAGTAGGAACTCCGGATTTTTTAGCCGTTCGGGTTGCAGCAAAGGTATTTTATGTTCGCGGGCATAGGTAGCAACGGGCGAACTGCTCATTTGCTTCCCCCTGCCAGCGGGCTTATCGGGTGCTGACACCACCGCAAGCAGATCGCTTTCTTCTTGAAGCACATGCAGGCAGGGCAAAGCGAATTCAGGACTCCCCATGAACACGACCTTTAGGCGGGTTGCTGTATTTGACATGGGGCAAAGGTAAGGAAATGGGGGGTGTCTTTTTTTGGGGTGTATTTGATAAACGGCCACAACGCCGCAACCGCGGCAGGGATTGATGAGGCTAGCCCGCAAGGGTGCCGAAGCCTGGCCCGCGAGGTGCGGAGGCGACTTTAGGAGCCCCCGTAAACCCGCTGGGCCAGCCTTTCGGCAACCGCGGAGTAGCCCAGAAAGCCCGGCTGCCGCCCAAAATTTATTCCTTTCGGGCCAGCACCACCGAGATTTCAACCCTGGCTCCCCTGGGAAGCTGTGCCACCGCCACCGTTTCGCGGGCAGGAAAGGCGGTATTGAATCGGCGGGCGTAGGCTTCATTCACCGCCGAAAAATCGGCCATGTCGATTAAAAAAATACTTGTTTTAAGGATGTCGCTCCAGTCGGCACCCGCAGCCCTTAGCAAGGCATCAATGTTGTTCAACACCTGCTCTACCTCGACCGCTAAACTTTGGTTTTTCAGTTCTCCCGTTTCGGGATCTAGGGCAATTTGCCCGGAAAAAAACCAGAGGTTTCCAAACCCAACACCCTGGCTGTACGGGCCAATGGCCTGCGGCGCTGCCGCTGTTTGCAAGATCTGCTTTTCCATATTATCGCTTTTGTTTTGCGCCTGAATTAATCCGCTAACCGATAAACCCAGGAAAATTAATGTCCGTAATTGATGCATACATTTTTGGGTTCGGTAAAGAAACGCAAGGCCTCCCAGCCCCCTTCGCGGCCGACTCCACTTTGCTTCATGCCCCCAAACGGAGTGCGCAAATCGCGCAGCATCCAGCAATTCACCCATACAATGCCGGTGTGCAAGGCTTCGCCCAGCCGGTGGGCTCGACCCAAATCGCGGGTCCAGACCTGAGCGGCAAGCCCATAGCTGCTGTCGTTGGCCAGGGCAATGGCCTCGGCCTCGTCGCGAAAGGACTGCAGGGTTACCAAAGGGCCAAACACTTCTTCCCTATTGAGTCTGCACTGCGGTCCTAAGCCTTCAAAAACCATGGGCCGCATAAAATAGCCGTTTTGGTTGGCTTGGGGCAATTCCAAGGGTTCGTTTCCGCAGAGCAACGTACCCCCTTCCTCTAAGGCCAATTGAGCATAGTCTTTCACTTTTTGCAGGTGCCCTTGAGACACCAATGCCCCCATGAATGAGTTGGCCGATTCGGGAGGCCCCACTGTTAAGTGCTTTACCTTTTCAACAAAAGCATCGCGAAAGCGTTCGTACAAGCCTTCTTGAATCAAAATTCGGCTTCCGCAGAGGCAAATTTCGCCTTGGTTGGTGAAGGAGGAACGTACGGCACTGTGGAGCGCAGCCTCAAAATCGGCATCGTCAAATATCAGATTCGGATTTTTTCCTCCCATTTCCAGGCTTAATTTTTTAAACATAGGAGCTGCAAGGCTGGCTATGGAACGTCCGGTCGCGGTACCGCCGGTGAACGAAATGGCAGGAACATCCCTATGCTCCACCAAGGGGCTTCCGACCTCAGGCCCAGTGCCATGCACAATGTTTAAAACTCCGGCCGGCAAACCTGCCTCGTGGGCGATTTGCCCCAACCTAAACGAAGTAAAGGGAGTTATTTCAGAGGGTTTTGCCACCACGGTGTTTCCGGCAGCCAATGCAGGGGCGATTTTCCAGGTAAACAAATACAAAGGCAGATTCCAAGGCGAAATGCATCCCACGACTCCTAGGGGTTTGCGTAAGGTAAAGTTTAATACCCCCTCGTTCATAGGATGGGCCTCGGACTGTTGGTGCTGAATGGCCGTGGCAAAAAATTCCAGGTTTTTAGCAGCCCTAGGGATGTCTACTTTTCGGGTGAGCCAAAGGGGTTTTCCGCTGTCGCGGGATTCTTCAAGGGCTAAATCCTCCAACTGATTGCGAATGGCTTGTGCCATGCGCAGCAAAGGTTCGGCGCGCTGTTCGGTGCTGAGAGCGGACCATGCGGGGAAGGCCTGTTTTGCGGAAGCAACGGCGGCATCAACATCGGCCTGAGTTCCCAAAGGCAATTTGGCGTAGGCCAATCCGGTTGCTGGCTCAATCACATCCATGAAGCGATCTGAACTGACCTGCTTTCCATTAATATAGTGGGTAATTTCCTTCATATGCAGTGGCGAAAGGTATTGAATATGCGGCATAGTGAAAAGGGGGCGGGTAATTTTTATTGAATTTTGGCTGGGACCTTTGAGGGGTTGGAGGGGCTGTTGTGGGAAAGGGCCCTTGGGATAGGGTTGAAAAGAAACACGTTTACATCCGAACCGAATTGCTGGTTGGATGTCGTTTTTACTAAACCTTAAAACGAGAGCAATCCAATTGAAACTGCCTTACTCTCTTAAATGTAAAGGGCTGATCTGCCGCACCAACCCAGTCTCATACCCGAGATTCCCGCCTTCCTAAAAAAATAGGAAGGCATTTCTGAGACTCCCCAAAAGAGCAAACTTCACATCATGAAGTTACCCGAAGTGTTCCTCGCCACCCCGATACGTGACGAAGCAAAAAGAACGTTTCACCAGTGAACTACGAAGATACCGAGGTTAAAATTCAGTGTCAAGAGCAAAACGCATTTTTTTTGAAAATTCTTTTTTAATCCGTTTTTAACATAGAGGCATTTGCGGCAGGGATTGAACAAGGTAGCCCGCAAAGCGAAAGGGTCTGGGGCGCGTGGCGCGGAGGCGACTTTAGGAGCCCACGCAAGCCCGCTGCCCCAGTCCCTTTTGCTGAGGACTACCTGTGAAAGCCCGGCTGCCGCCCCACAAAAAAATAAATCAATCGTACTGGCCTTGGGCCTAATTGTCATTGAACATTACTGGAGAGCGCCAAGCCCGATACAATGTAAGGACTGGGAAAATAAACCAAGCTGCATTGGCGAGCAAAACCCGGGCTAATTGGGGCGAGGCGTGCGGCCCAAAAAATTCTTCGAAAAGTATAATGGTAACGTTGGTTATCAGCATAGAGGCCCAAACAATAGCCCCGAATCGAATCCAGTTTTTCCCTTTCCAAAAAGCGTAGAGTGCAAAGGCGTAAAAGGGTCCAAAAAACAACACATCAATCCAAATGGTTGCTTGCCACCAGGGCGGCCTAGCGATCAACAGAGGGTCGAAATTGTAGCCGTACCAATGAATTAGGTCAATCATAAAGGGCGGAGGCCAAAGAGGATATTCGGAAAGCCCTGGCTGTTTCACCGTAAGTTGTTCTAAATCAATCATGTAAACAACCACCAGGAAGTTTACCAAATAAAAAACCCACAGAACAAGGTCCAGTGGGCGTTTATGCAAAGGTTTCATGGTTTTGAATTACCCTAACTTTTCATTTTCTTCCAAGGCGAGTTCGGCATCAACGATAATACGGCCACAGTGCTCGCATTGATTGATTCGCTTGCGCAGGGCAATATCTAAAATATGCTGAGGAGGCAAGGTGTTAAAGCAACCGCCGCAGGAATCTCTATCGATATGAACCACGGCTAGACCGTTAACTGCATTTGCCCGAATGCGTTTGTAGGCATTCAAATATCGATCTTCGATTTTTGATTCGAAGGCCTGTGATTTTTCCAACAGGGCTTCCTCGTCTTTTTGGGTTTCGGCCACAATGGCGTCGAGTTCTTCTCGTTTGATGTCTAAATTCGCTTGGCGTTCGGTGCGTTTTTCTTCGAATGCAGCGAGTTCTTGCTTTAGAATTTCAATTCGGGCACCAAACTCACGAATGCGTTTTTCGGCCAATTGTATTTCTAAGGATTGGTATTCAATTTCTTTAGAAAGGGAATCGAATTCGCGGTTGTTGCGGACATTCCCTTGTTGTTGCTCATATTTGGTAATAAGCATAGCCGATTCCTTCATGAGGTTCTTTTTGGCAGAAATTTCGGATTCCATAGCCAAAATTTCTTCGCTCTTTCTGGAGATTTGGGCGTTCAGCCCTTCAACTTCATCTTCCAAATCGTTTACCTCTAGGGGCAGTTCTCCACGAAGGGTACGAATTTGGTCGATTTTAGAATCCATGATTTGCAGGTCGAACAGAGCGCGCAGTTTTTCATCTACGCTCATTTCCGACAATGATTTTTGTGATTTAGCGCTTGCCGCAGTTTTGGCCATATCAGTAATAATTTACAGGATTGGTATTTACCTGTGATATAAGGGTGGCAAAGTTAGGAAATTTTTCTTTTAGAAGTGTCGACATATGCTCTGCCAAATGATGTTCTGTTTCATAATGCCCTGGATCTACCACCATAATTTTTCCAATGGCATCAAAATACTCATGGTATTTAAAGTCGGCCGTGAGAAACACATCGGCCTTTACCCGAATGGCATCGGGAAGCAAAAAGCCTCCGGCCCCGCCACAAATAGCTACTTTTTCGATACTGGATTTGATTGGGGCCGTGTATTTTAAGGCATGGGCGGGCAGGTTGGTTTTGATTAAATCCAAAAATTCTTGAACGGGCAAGGCTTTGGGTAAAAATCCTATCCAACCGCTTCCCAAAAACGGGTGTTCATTTTCAAGCAGAACCAAATCATAGGCCATTTCTTCGTAAGGGTGTGCCTTCCGGGCCGATTTCAATACCTCATTAACCTTCCAGTTCTCGACCAATACCTCTACCCTATTTTCTTTAACGAAACTACGCGCACCAAGTTCTCCGATTGTTGGCTGAGCTTCGTTTTGGGGTTTAAAGCTACCTAAGCCCTGGGTTAAAAAGGAACAATCGGCGTAATTGCCAATTTGGCCTGCCCCAGCGGCAAACAAAGCTGCTTCCAGAGTTTCGGTATTTTCTATGGGAACAAAAATGCTCAACTTGCTTAACTGCCCTTTTAATGGGCGCAAAACATGTCCGCGTTCAAGGCCCAAGCGTTGAGCTAGGGACTGATTTACTCCTTTTTGCGAGACATTGTCTAAGTTGGTGTGAATGGCGTAGATGGAAATTCCCCCCTGAACAGCCATAATCACGGCCTGCTCAGTGTAGTGTTGACCCGTAAGGCGCTTAAGGCCTTTAAATACGATGGGATGATGGGAAATAATCAGGTCGCAACCTTCTTGCTGGGCCTCTTGAACCACTTCGGGAGTGCAATCTAGACCCAGCAAGGCTTTTTTAAAAGAATCACTCAACTTCACGATCCAACCGCTATTGTCATAGCTTTCTTGAAGGGAAGGCGGGGCTAAATCATCCAAAAATCCAATCAATTCATTTTGTTGCAAGATGTGCATTTCCTAGTTTTTTAAAAGGGTATTTATTTGGGCATTTGAATACTCCAAAAAACGTGCAAAGCGCAAGCGGGCATGGGGCTGAAGGCACTTCCAGCGCATAGGGTTTCCCTTTAGGGTGGGTTCCAATTCCTTGTCTGGAAAATCAACTTGGGCCAAACAATGGCATATTTTTTGGGGATTCTTAGAGGCGACAGCAACAGGCAGGCACTTTTTCCAGGCGCGTTGATTTTCTAAAATCAGTTGGGTGGGCGGGGGGGGGGGGATCAAGAAATGGGGAGCTTTAACTTGAACGAAGGTCCACATTTCGCCGCGTTTACCGCCCAACCAATGGGCGGGCAGTTGAAGGGTGTCTTTTAGCAATTGCCACTCCCAATCCGCTTCCCGAATGCAAACGCCTTTCCAGGCCCATCGATGGTTTTTCCAAATGGGTGCGGGTAAAACAAATTCTGGTTCGGGTGCAACCCGTGCAACTTCGGGAACAACAATGTAGGCGTCCGAGTAAACCTCAGCCCGTCCATCTCCCAAAAATTCAAGGCGGATGTTCCCATTTACTTGTTTCCAACTGCCCAGGGATAAATCAATTAAATACCTCTCAGGGCTAGGCGAAGCCAAGGCCATAGCCAAAAAAAGGAAAGTGAACACTAAGCGACAACTTTATAGGTTTCCAAATACGATTTCCAGTTCCATAAAAATAGGGCAACGATTTCTGTTAGCTCTTTCATCACTTTGGGATTTGGAGCGTTTAGTTTTTGGAAATGTTCTGTTTGATAATCATTCAGCTCATATTTTTGAAAAATGGCCATAGCCATGCTGTGCACCAGGTTTTTTTGGGTTTTATTTAGATTTCGAAGGAATTCCATATAATCCACCAAAATAGCGTCGGCGGTTTCGGGGTCGGCACCAAGAGATTGGGTGATTTTGGGGATAAAAACCTGCCTTAAATTGTCTGCTTCTTCGGGGCTAAAAAAGGTTTCCAAATTCAAAAGGTTGCCAGCAAAGACTATGTATCTGAACCACAGGTTGGAGTCGGCTTCAATGTGGGGCGAATTTGCGAATTCCATTTCTTCGTTCAACAAATCGGCAATAATGGGGAATCCCTCGGCAGTAGCTTCATAAATCAGGCTCACATAATCGGGGGCAATGTCTTGGGTTGTTTTTTTCTTTTTACCAAACAGTTTTGAAAACATAAGAAGGTTTAATCAAGTGGTTTTTGAGAGTTGAAATCGTTCGCATGCCATATCGCGAATCTGGCTTCCGATGGCCAAAGCGGCCGTTGCGGCTGGCGAAGGCGCGTTGAGCACATGGATGCTGTTGTGGCTAAAATCCAAAACAAAATCATCCAGCATTTCTCCGTCGGGTCCCAAAGCCATGGCACGTACGCCTGCCCGACCGGGCGCCAAGTCCTGCAAGGTCAGGTCTGGAATAAGTCGTTGTAAGGTTTTTAAAAATCTTTGTTTGCTAAAGGCCCTTCGGTATTCATCTAGCCCGAAGCGCCAGTGCTTGGCGAACAGTTTCCAGGTTCCTGCATAGCTTAAGGCATTGGCCGTGTCTGCAAGGTTAAAATCGGTTTTTCCATAGCCTTCGCGTTTGAAGGTAAAAACCGCATTTGGTCCACATTCCACGCCACCTAAGGCCATCCTGGTAAAGTGAACTCCTAAAAAAGGGAAAGCGGGATTGGGTACGGGGTAAATCAGGTTCTTTACTTTATGTTCAGCTGCAGGAGAGAGTTCATAATAATCGCCCCTAAATCCTACAATGCGCATTTGGGGGTTCAGCCCATCTTTTTTAGCTAACCTGTCGGATTGCAGACCTGCACAAAACACGGTAAAACGGGCTTTAAAGCGGCCCTTATTGGTATGCAAATGCTGAACATCGCCTTCGTGGGTAATGCTCAGCACCTCTGTATTTAGGGATATTTGAGATTCGGGGTGAATTTTGCCCAGCAAATCTGCCATGGTTTCGGTAGCACCACGAAAATCCACAATACCTGTGCATCCAACTCGGACAGCGGCTAATCCACGGCAGTGGGGTTCGATTTGCCGAATTTCGTCGGGACCAATTTTTGAAATGCTTTCGATTCCATTTTCAATAGCGCGCTGATAAATGCTATCCAACCTTTCTAGTTCTCCGGGTTCAGTGGCAACAATAATTTTACCGCAAACATCGTGGGCTATTTTGTGCTCGCGAGCAAAGTCAACCAATTCCCTTCGCCCTTGGACGCAGTTTTTGGCTTTTAAAGAGCCTGGTTTATAGTAAATACCGGAGTGAATCACACCCGAATTGTTGCCCGTTTGGTGGTTGGCCAAGGCTGGCATTTTTTCGAGCAAGACGATTTTCAATACAGGGAATGCTTGTTGCAACCTAAATGCGGATGCTGCGCCCACAATTCCACCACCAACCACAGCTACATCAAAGGTTGTTTCCATAGTTTCAAATGTACAATTTCTGATAATCTTAGCCTATTTCCTGTTTTGTTACCTAAAATTCTCTGCCCAACAAATAATCGGCAAATTCAATAAAAAAAGGAGATGGACCTGCTGTTTTAGAAAGAAGGGAAAGGGAATCTAGGGCTTTCTGTTTGTGAAACAAGGCCAAATCCATTGAACGGGCTGGCAAATCCAAGTCGCGAAACAAACCCAAGCTGCGCTTTACCCGCTCGGAATCGTCTAAGGTATCCAATTCGGCCAAGGTGATACCGGCTTCCTTTTGTGCCTGAATCCAAAGCCAGGTTTTTTTTCTGGCCAGCACATCGCCGCCAGGCTGCTTTCCTGTTTGGCTGGGGTCCCCAAAAGCGTCAAGCCAGTCGTCTTTTATTTGAAATGCAATTCCCAGCTGTTCCCCGAAGCGATACAAGGGCGCTGATTGCTGATTTGACCAACCAGCACACAAAGCACCTGCCTCTAAAGCAAAACCCAACAAAACCGCTGTTTTTAGTCGAATCATCTCGATGTATTCATGGGCCTCAACGAGGCTACGCTGTTCAAAATCCATATCCAACTGTTGGCCATCGCAGACCTCGGCAGCGGCTTGGTTGAATCGATTCAATAAAACAGGCAGTGCTGAACTAGGACATTGAGCCAAAAACACATAGGATTGCACCAGCATTCGATCTCCGCACAAAACTCCGGCGGCTAAGCCATTTCGTTCATGAATTGTGGGTTTTCCGCGGCGTAAAGGAGCCCTATCCATAATGTCATCGTGAACCAGAGAAAAATTATGAAACCACTCAATAGCTAAAGCGGCCCCCATGGCCTGGCTAAGTGAAGCGCCGCATTGTTCGGCAGCGGCCAGGCACACAATGGGTCTAAGGCGCTTTCCGCCCAAGTTCATAAAATAATCAATAGGTTCATACAGGCCAGCGGGCGAAAAGCCAGCCAGATTGTGTGCCATCAATGCCTCTTCAAAAGGAAGCCTCCAGCGGTCAAATTTCAATTCCGACATACTCTACAAACGGCTTCCCGGCAAAAATGTTTGATGTCTTATTGTTGAATACGCAATTCTGCAATTAACCTTTGGGCTCCGCCAAGGCGTTCAATACAAAAAAGCACATACCGAATATCTACCGAAATGGTTCTTTTGTACCTAGGATCAAAGACCAAATCTCCTGCCATTCCTTCCCAGTTTCCGTCAAAGGCGATGCCTATCAATCGGCCCTTTCCATCAATTACTGGACTACCCGAATTGCCCCCAGTAATGTCGTTGTTAGATAGAAAGTTGACGGGCAAGTTTCCTTTTGAATCGGCATAGCGTCCAAAGTCTTTGGCCTTCAACAATTTTACCAATCGTGCAGGCAAATCAAATTCGGCATCGCCAGGTTTGTATTTTTCAAGCAGCCCAAGATGGTCTGTGCTGATATCGAAGGCCATGGCATCTTTGGTGCTATACCCCTCAATTTGGCCGTACGTTAAGCGCAGGGTGCTGTTGGCATCTGGATACCAAACCCGATCGGGTTGATAGGCCATTTGGGCTTTCATCCAGGTTTTCATCAAATCACTTTCTTCGGCTCTATAGGCTTCAGCCCGAGCTCGGGTTTCTGCCATCCGATCTTGATAGGCTCTGGCCAATTGAACTCCCGGGTCTTTATCGGCGTCCTTTGAACTGGGCGAAGCCAAAAAGTTCTTCCATTTTTCGGGATTTACCAGAAACGATTCGGCATACAGATGGTCGGCCAATGCCAGATAGGGTTGCTCCTTGTTTTTTCGCAGGATTTTTTGGGCGGCTTTACCGCTGAGCCATTCGGGCCAAACCTGCTCGGGCAAAGAAGACGTAAAGGCTTGCAGTAAAACAGCCAAAACCCTCTTGTAGGTTTCCGATGTTGTTTCATCTAACTCGACCGTTTCTTTTAACTTATCGGCTGCCGCCTTCACCTTTGACGCGTCTTTTTCCTTAAGTGCAGCCATAAGCGGCCCAAGGGCTCCACCCCGTTGAACAATAGGGTTTAACCCGAATCCAATGCGCAAGTAGGCTTCTAAGGTAAGCGTTGAGGCCGCCTTTTCGTTCAGGGCTTGAAGTTTGCTGAGCACCTCGTCGTACGATTGATATGAACTGTATTTTGCCCATTGCTGAAATTTGGCTTCTTCGGCTTCACGTTGCTTCCAAATAGCACTGTCTTTCATAGCCGAAATTACTCCCAAATAGTATTTCTCGGCATTGGCAAAGCGAGCCTGAGTCGAGGCCAAAGCCAATTTTACGGTAATGCTACCCGCCATATCTTTTTCCATAACTCGGAGCATTTTCCCAAACATCGAATTCAATACCGGATATTCATTGACAACCTTTTGTTTTAAGGTAGAGAGGGGCAAATACCTCGAAGTTCGAGCAGGAAAGCCCATAACCATGCTAAAATCACCGGGTTTAACTCCATCAAGGGAAATGGGCAGGTAGTTTTTAGGGGAATAAGGCAAATTGTCGGAACTGTAGGCAGCTGGTTCATTGTTGGAATTGGCATAAATTCGGAAAACCGAAAAATCGCCGGTTTGCCTAGGCCACATCCAGTTGTCGGTGTCTCCACCGAATTTTCCAACTGAGGCCGGCGGAGTGCCCACAAAACGAATGTCGGTAAAGGTTTGATACACCCACAGCAAATACTGATTTCCATAATATATAGGGGTAATTTTTGCTGTGTACTTTCCGTTCGCCTCAATTTCTTCGATTAGGCGCTTTTGAGCCTCTTCAGGGTTTGGAGAATAGGTGATGCGGGTGGTTACGTCTTCCATGCGAACCAAAAAGGTTACAAAAAGACCTTTCACGGGCAATTCATCTTTAAACGTTGGAGCCCAGTATCCTGAATCTAAATAATTTTTTTCAGGAGTAGATAGGCCGGCAATGGCATCGTAACCGCAGTGGTGGTTGGTGAAAACCAAGCCTTGAGAAGAAACAACCTCTCCGGTGCAAAACCCTCCGAAATGAACAATGGCATCTTTTAAACTACCTCTATTTAGGTTGTAAATATCATCGGCCGACAAGGTGCAGCCCAGTTTTTCCATGTTCTGAATGTAGCGCTTTACGTCGGCAGGAAGCCACATACCTTCGTTGGCCAAGGCTGGCTTGACAAAAGAAATCAGGAGAATTAAAAGCAGGGTGCTTAATCGAGAAAAGGCAAATGCATGCATGGTGTAGAAATTGAGAAATGAGATAATGTGCAGATTGCAGCCCAAATTTAGGGCCGAAAGTTCGATCAACCAAAAAGAAATGGATTAATACGTGATTCGAACCAAACCATTTCCCGACCGCAGGCCGTTGGACATGGTTGCATTGGTAACACCGCCCGTATATCCGGACCCTCCGCCACCGTGACCATCTTCACCCGAGCCACCGCCACCATACCAGCCACCTCCACCAGAACCAGAATGGCCAGCGGGATGATTGCCTGCAGCTCCACCCTGTCCAAAACTACCTGGTTGGCCGGGATAACCAGCTACACCTGCAATACCTCCGGCATTTTGAGAACCACCGCCGCCGCTATAAGCCCCATTATGGAGGCCCCCATTCCCGTTGGATCCGCCACCATGTCCGGCAATTCCTGCACAACCCGACCATTCTGCACCGCCTCCGCCGCCTGCCACAATGATTCGATTGTTAAGGGTTTGCCCATTTATGCGGACATCGCTTCCTCCTCCTCCTGCTGCACAAGTTGTGGTGAAATTACAACTGCTTCCGCCACCATTCCATCCGGGGGTATTGCCAGAACCGCCCGCTCCTCCCACATAGATGTACAATGTTTGACCGGCACTAACGGCCAAATTACCTTTGGCATAACCGCCTAAACCACCCAATATACAGCCTGAGTTGTTTGTAGCCGTACCACCTTGGCCACCCCAACATTCAATTTGAAGGGAACAGACCCCTGCTGGAACCGTCCAAGATTGAACGTTACCAGAATAATTAAAATCCACAGCTGTATTTCCAAGCGGAAGACAATTAACGACGGTTAGGTTTTGCTGAAGGCTATCTACGCAGCCATTCGCATCTGTAATGCGATGGAAAACGGAAACGGTGCCCGACTGTGACCAAGTAACCGAAGGACTAGGGGATGTAGAGGTCGCGGGGCTGCCGTTTTGGAAAGTCCAAAAATGGGTGCCCGATTGTGTCAAAGGCAGCATGGTAGTCGCTAAATTTACCGATGCCGTTGTAGGATTAAAGCCAGGATTTGGCAAACCTGAAGAAACCAATAGGTTAAAAAATGACGAAGATCCGCAGGCATTGTTTGCGCGAACCTTAATGGTGTCTGTAAAAGAATTTAAAATACGGACGTACAATGTGCTGCCACCTTGGCCAGAATCAATTTGAATGCCTGGTGGCACCTGCCAAGTGTAGGAGGTTGCGCCAGATACAGGAGCCACAACAATACCATGGCCAGAGGTTCCAGGGCAAAACCCGGAGGGCAATTGAACCTGAGTAGGGGTTGGCGGTGCGGAGCTGCAATCGCAAGCCAAATACTTCCAGCCAGACGGAGTTTTCCCTTCAAAGCATTTCGAATCAACATTGAAAATAATAAGACCTTCTGCTGGATTTATAATAGCATTTCGCTGGGTGGTGGTTAATCTGGGAGGCAAGAACCCCTTCGTTGTATCAGCCAATTCTAAAATGGCCGAAGAATCGGGAACTCCAACCTGATTGGAAATCAAAACTCCTTGGGCAGGAGCAACCAACGAAATCAATAAAAAGGAAAGAATTAAGCAGCGTTTCAGCATCTTTCTTTGGGTATGAATTGCATTCAAAGATAATGGGATTTATTTTTAATCGGTTCACTGACCTTGATGGGTGTTTAGGCCTATCAACCCAAATTTTGATGTTCGGGTTCGATTTAATGTAGGGTGCCGAATAAATTCACATCGACCCCTTATCTTTGCCCAAACGAAGATAATGGCTATATATGTAATTCATGCAACGGTTATGCCGCTTGAGGAGCTGCTTGACCCGCAAGGAAAAGCGGTAGAAAGAGGCTTGCAAGCCCTAGGCTTAGAATCGGCGACTTCGGTTCGAGTAGGCAAACAAATCCGATTTCAGGTGCAAGCAGATTCCCAATCGGAAGCAGAGTCGATGGCCGACAAAGCCTGCGGGTCGCTCTTGTCCAATGCGGTAATGGAATATTACGTATTTCGAGCAGAACTCGCCTGATTCTGCCCGGCTTCCCTTAATCGGGCAGCAAGCTGGGCCAAATCTTCATCTTGTGCGCGTTCGCCTGTTCGATGCAAATTCATGTCTTCCATTTTATTAGAAGGAATCAAATGAATGTGAACATGGGGTACTTCAAAGCCAGCTATTGCCCAACCAATGCGTAAGGTTCCCAATTCCTTTTGCAACAACGAACCTACCCTATGGGCGAATTCAGACAAACGAGCAAAATGTTCAGGGGCCATATCTTGAACATGGTTTATTTCCCGTTTAGGAATAACCAAGGTGTGGCCAATGTTCCTTGGAAAAACATCGAGAATAGCCAAAAATTCAGAGTCTTCAGCTACCACATGGCAAGGAATTTCTCCTTGAATCATGCGGGTAAACAAACTGCTCATTAAGCGTTTATAGAAACAATCTTAAATTGAATGAGTCCCCCTGGGGCGGTAATTTGAGCCACATCACCCACGGTTTTGCCCAACAATCCTTTGCCAATGGGCGAATCAACCGAGATTTTACCCGCTTTTAGATCCGCCTCGCGTTCAGAAACAATCTGATAGGTCATTTCCTGGTTGTTCTTCATGTTTTGAATTTTTACCCGAGACAGCAAATAAACCTTGGAATTGTCCATTTGCCCCTCTTCAATAATCCGAGCATTGTCAATGGTTTGCTGCAATTTTGAAATACGCAATTCCAGCATGCCTTGGGCCTCCCTAGCGGCATCGTATTCTGCATTCTCTGATAAATCCCCTTTATCGCGAGCTTCTGCGATTTGTGCAGATATTTTTGGGCGCTCCTTCACAAGGTCTTCCAACTCCGTCTTGAGCTTTACGTAGCCCTCTTTTGTTAAATAAGTATATGCCATAACGATTGCATTAAAAACAAAACAGAAAGCCTTCGGGCTTTCTGTTAAAGCGAAAATAGGAAAAAGGTAAGATTAAAGCAATAGGTGAACACCAAAGGTGTGGACACCACTAAAGTTGTAGGTAGCTCTAAAAGTATAGTCAACTCCAATTTTAGTCCTACCCTCTTTTTTCAGCGGGCTTTCAAAGGTAAAACCAGCAGAGGGTCCTGTAAAGGCATTCAACAAATCTGCCTGAACGCCATCGCGTTCCCCGAAAATTCCGGTTTCAAAGGCATAACCACCTCTTAACTGCAACATAGAATTAAAGTCGTATTCCAAGCCAAGCAAAAACTGGTCTTTGGTAAAACTGTTTGTAGTAAAATTGAAGGCTGTTGTTACTTTATGCTTTTTGGCCAGGTATTGCACATAGGCAAGCCCAATGTTCATTAGGGCAGGCATTTCGTATTCGGCAGAACGCTGTTGTTGAGAAACAGGAGCTCCAAAAATAGGACTTTCGTTTTTCACTGTTAAACCGTCGCCCGTAGCAATCATTCTGGGGCCTATGTTTTTCAAAGTAATTCCAAAATGCAAATTGTCTTCGCCATATCCGGGTGCCGTCTTTTTCTTGTTGCCAATACTGGTTTTGTAAATGATACCTGCATCAATGGCAAACCCAGCCGCAGATACATTGGCAATGGCCTGATTGATTAGGCGTACCGTTACACCGCCATGAATGGATTTCGAAAAGGATTTGGCGTAAGAAATACCCAGATTCAAGTTGTTCACACTGTACACGGACCCAGTCCCTTCAGGCTGTTCGGTGGTTGTTTCTTGAATATCACCCGAGCCCAAACTGGTTACTGAAAGTCCTAAAACTCCTCGATTCTTACCAAGATTTTGAGCAAACCCAAAAGCATTAATACCAATATCGGACCCTGCTAACCACCGGGTATGGGTAAACAGCAATTCGGTGCGGTCGGTAAATGCCAAGCCGGCTACATTTAAGAATTCTGATTCTAAACCACGTCCAATGGCTGTATTTGAACTCGCCCAACCCGAACTGCGGGCCCAGGGGTTGATCAACAAATCAGTACTTCCTGCGCTGCCAGCTCGGTCTTCGTTTCCTGCTTGCAGAGGTAGGCAAGAAAGAGCAAACACGAAAGCCGCTAGGCTTCCGACTTTAAAGGTTTTAGTTATAAATGAGTTCATCATACTTCAGTTCTAATCGTCAGAAGGAATCCAGGTCAATTGGGCGCATTACACCATACCATTTCACAATCCGCTCTCCAATACCTGGCGCTTTAATGTGAAATAAGTAAAGGCCACTGGCTACAGGAATGTTAGCATAGTTTTTCATGTCCCAATCCAGTGAGGTAATGCTGCTCGTGCCCTTCTCAAGGCGGCGTACCAATGTACCATTCAACGCATAGATGGTAACAGTACAATTGTCGGGTAAATTGACAATTTTAATTCTGCTGTCCACTTGGCTGGTTTCGTAATTACTGGCAGCATAGTAAGGGTTAGGAACAACTTGAATTAAATCAAGCGCTGCACGGGCAGCTGCATTGTCGCCAATGGTTGGAGTCAATTTGTCCATCGAGAAGTTGTACATCGGACGGTTGTTGTTCGACGGATTAGCAACGGTATGAACTCCACTCAAGCCAGTTTGATAGCGTTTGGTTACACGCAAACTCAACCGGATATCGCTGCTCAGCCAATTGGTTCCTTTGGCATGATAAGGAATACCTGCCCAGGCACAGCTTCTCCACAAATTACGTTGGACACTTGATGGCATAACACTGCGGGGTTTTCCTGTATTGTCCAACAAATAATCTTTCATCGTAGCACCTGCGTCATAACCTGGCATGGCAGCAAAGGGCTGTTCAAGAGCATTCGCGCCGAAAACATACACATAGTGTTTTCCAGCCGCAAGAAAATCTCCAAAGTTTGAAATGACGCCTTCCAATGTTGTAAAATCTACCACAGAAGGATTGAACAGCATATCCCGTCCATTGTTTCCAGACAGGTACGAATCTTCGCCAAAAGCCAAATTCAAACGCTGACCTGATTCCACATCAATAGCGTAACCAGGGAACCAAGAATAGCCCCATTCTGAAATATAGTTTGCGGCATCGGGATTGGTACTACTGCCGCCTCCAATCGTTGCAAACTTTCCGTCTTTATCAACGGAAGGACTGTGGCGGAGAGAAAGTTTTTCGGGACCTGTAGCCAAACTTGGATGTTTGTAGGCCAAGGCCGAGAAATCTTGGGTTTCAAGAACAGGGCAGCGGGTCCATTTTGAACGATCGCTGGTCAAAACCAAATCAACCGAAGGCAGGATGTTGGGCATTTTTGCGGCGGTAATGACACGCCCTTCAATGCTAACAATGGCCCCCGAGGCCAACTGGTGAGCCGGCAATTGGTTTTGGTCCTCATCTTGGTAGATGCTGGCCGAACTCGTCAACATATAGGGTACTATGCCTCCTCCGCCAAAGAATGAAATGTTTCGTTCAAAAGAGGCATCGGGGTCCATCCATAACAACTGAGTATTGCCACTTACAACCAACTCAATAAAGTTTGAATTCCATTGAGGATCCTGTTCAGAATCGGTTGTGCCGGAGCGAATCCAGTTTCCGGCATTTCCGGTGTTCTGGTCTCCAAAAAATCCAAGCCAGTTATTTCCAGGCTGAGAATTTGAAGCAGTTGCCGCAATAAATCCGTTTTCAATTTCGCGGCGATCAAACAAAATACCATTAATCACCGTATAAGCTGGCCCTGGATTGGTAACCTGATTTAAGGTAATCGAGAATCCAAGGAATGGGTCCATTCCAGGTATATCTCGGCGATCATACATAATTTGCTCGTATGGGGTTGACATATCTTTTTCTGACAAAGCCACTGTGTCTCCGAATGGACTTCCTGGTTCAAGCAATACCCAACGAGCATTGGGATTAATGGTTCCATCCGCTCCTGAATTTGCGTCAATAACCCGAAGTTGGTAATTGCCACCCCGAACCTTTAGGGGATCTATCACTTTCACATTTACAGGCCCCATTCCGTAGTCGTACACCAACGTGTCGGCCCGATGATTAGGAGAATTCAAAATCTTGGTCTCCGTTTCAGCTGTCAACATTAGGTTGTTTCCACCGTTACCTCGGCCTTCTACCCGAACAATTTGAGGACCTGAACCATACAAAGCATTAAGCACCGTTCCGTTCAACTCCGGAACGGGTATGTGTGGAATGGCCGTTGTAACCTTAATGTTCCTACGGCCCAAGAAGAAGGGTTCCTTTTGTCCATCAAGTTGCAAGGGATCGTTGGGGTCGTAATTCCTGTAATTATTATATCCATAGGCCAAAGCCATGTAATAATACTTCTTATGGTTCACCAACCGCTTATCGCCCAAAGCAAATTGGTCTTCTTTAAGGTTGAAGGAGTGAATAATTCCTTCGTTGCTTCCGTTCACCTTAACCTTAGGGATTGAAAAACCAAGTTCCTCATCAAATTCAAAATTCACAATTCGGCCAATGGGATTTCCATTGGCATCAAAATCCCGAATATCGCACTGAGCCACCAACCTAGCTTTGGTATTTCCATCGCTGGCAAAAATGTCAGAAGCAGTAACGGTTGCATCCTTAATTTGATAAATCATATAACCTTGAAAACGAATCATTCTGTCGTTGAAAACAGAATCAATTTTATTTCCTAGGTTAATGGTTGTAATTACTGGAAAACTAGGATTGGTGTTAAATCCATACTGGGTACCAACAACGTTCCCATTGCCATCGAACAATTGGATGGTTGTGTCGGCATTAAATCCATTGATAGGGGTAGAGTTGAAGACAAACAAGGTGTCGCCATTGTCGATAATCAGTCTTGACCAAGCTGGCGAATAGACCGTCGTATCTTTTGTAACTGGTGTTGTTTTCAATTCAAACTCAGGAATGAAATAATTCAACTCCTCGTATTCTTCTAAATAGTTGTTTGATGTTGCTTTATTGGTTAAGAAAAGAACCAATTCCCTGTCAAGTTCTTGAACATTCAAATCAGGCGCATCGGGACCATTCAAAACTCGGAAACAGTTTTCGAAAAGCGATTGGGCCTTTTGGTCGGCGCTCAACACCTTGATTACCGATTCGTAAGGATCGCCAGAAGATGTCCTTGCCCAAACCACACCGATGGTAATGTCGTTTACCAAACCCGGCTTTAGGGTAAAAGGACCCGCAGATTGCATAAAACGGCGATCGCCAGGTGTGTTGTCGGCTGCACCCGTATTTTGTTCCCTCCAGTCAAAGCCTGGATCAATCCCTTTGGTACCCCAGTTGAATGGGTCGGAATCACCAGGAAACATAAAATCGGCTACAATGTTGGTAGAACCATTACCGGGAGTGGGGTAACCATCGCCACCATAAACCATCCGGGTATTATCCAACCAAAATCCGCGCAAATAATTGTAGTAGTTCGGCGCTGTACTTGGGTCGCGGGTTGGGCCCGTTCCAGGGTTGTTGTAATACACATAGCGTCGCATTCCAAAGCGCTCATTGTCGGCAATGGTGTCGTTGAAACCCAATCCATTGATTGCAAAAGCGCTGCTAAAACGAGTGGTATCTGTAAGGTTTGAAATGTCTAATGGGTTAAAAACCTCTGCAACTCCATTGGAATCCAAATAGGGTCCTTCAAAGAAATCAATACCGATTGCAGGTGGGTTGCTGCCATAACCAAGTTGGCCCGAAAAATTTTCGTCGTTGGCATCTCCATTGTACATGAATCCAAAACCGCGCTCTACATCGCAACCGGTATAGTCATCGTTTGCTCCGCCAATGTCCGAGTCAATATTCACTCCAAAGTAGCAAGAAGACAAAGTGGTCGTTCCGCGGTTAATTAATTCGTAGTTGTAAAAGGTCATGTTGTTGATCTCATCATTGGTGTTAAAACCAAACCCTTGGGCCCGGATTTCCATACCAATAGGATCCCCTTGAGATTCGCCATGAATATTTCCTTTGTCGTTGAACACCCACCATAACGTAAAGTCGCCATACAGGAAAGCCGAACGGTCAGAAGAACAATCCACATTGTTGTCAAGGTCATAGAAAGGATAGTCGCAATCTTCGTACCGATAAACTCCATCCCCATTGGCATCGTAAAACGGAGCCAAAAGCGATTGCATATTCAGGTGCTGCCCGTCGGCCTGAACGACAGGATTCCCAGGCCATTTCATAATAACTTCGGGAACTTGATACCCTTCGCAGCTGGGATCATCGGGATCAATGCAATTGCACAGCCGGAACTGCTCAACCTGAGAACGAGAAATAGCCCACAATTGATCATACAAATCGCAGGTTTCAGCATCAATTTCAGCAGTACCAAGAATGTCAAGAGGACCCGTGTAATAGTCAACACCACCTGAACGATAACGCTGAGCTGCAACCCTAAGGGTTTGAGTATTGGCATCACGACCACCAATAATCAGCGTACCCACATACATAGAGTGGCGACCAGAACCTTTGGGGATTTCATATCGGGCATTTTGAACCAAATCCCACCACATATCGCCCCCTGAATGGATCAAGGCACGAACGTTGTTCACGTTCAATTCGGCCGAGGCAGAAGGCGGCAAACAATCCGCCGCCAGTTTCTTGTCGGGGCCAGGGGAAGCCTTTCCACCTGTTTCTCCTCCGCGCTTATACGCGAATGCAGGTACAGCTAAAGAGGCCGACATTAAGAAAACGAAAATAGACCGGACCTTATTCATAAGAATGGGATTTAACGAAATATACTTCAACATTTTGGAATCAATCAGAAGTTCAAGATGGCGCCAATACGCATGCGGCGTGGAAGGCTAAAATTGCGGGGGTCATTTACTTTCAACGTGTACATGTCGCGGAAGGCAACAGGGTCAATTTGACCGTTGATAAACGGCTGGAATTGAGGGGCAGTCAAATACCCATCGTCATCGGCATTCCCTGTGGCTGCAAATACGCCAATGGTATTTTGAATGTCAAATACGTTTAAGACCTGAAGATAAAGGTTAAGGGTTGACTTTTTACGGCTGTCGTTGTCTTTTCCTTCCTTCTTCTTACCCCAGAAAATATTGATGTCCTTATCAACCATTAAGTCAACACCGAACTCCCATGGCAACCTGTTCCCATTGATTGACCCCTCCAAAGAAGCCTGGCCTCCACCTGAAAGCAACTGAGTACCTGTGAAATTCGATTGACCGCTGTAAGGTACCCCTGAGCCACCCCGAAGTGTGGCACTGGCGCCAAAGTTTTGCAGAAGAAATTTCAAAGATTGAGGCCCGTTGTATTTATTAGGACCTTTTTCCTCTCCACCAAATCGATAAATCAAGAAAGCTGTAAATAAATGTCGGCGGTCATAATTGGTGGGTACTGTGGTGCGCAAGTTGGGCTGGCCCGAGTTTACCAAATTCAATTGCGATGTATTGTCAGAACCTGTTCCATCAGCAAATTGAAGGGTGTACGTAGCAGTAAGCTTTAAATTACCCGTCCGGCGAAGCTCGTATTCAAAGGTTACCCCCTTAACGGTACCAAAGTCGATGTTGTCCCAACCGCCGTAGGTACGAGGATACGCTTCATTTACCCGAACCAAAGCAATCATGTCGCGCAGTTCACGGTAAAACGCTGAAATTTTCAGTGCACTTGAAGGGGTCAACAACTGACGGAAACCCAATGAGAAATCGGTAGTACGCTCAGGACGAAGGTTCGGATTGTTGAAAAAGGTTCCACCTGAGTTGTACGAAGCATTATCCCAAAAGAAATAATCAAGCGGATTCAAGCGAACAGCTCCAGAAGGACGCTGAGTCAACACGTCATAATAAGCGGTAAAACCTACTTTATCTGAAATTGGGAAGCTAAAAGAAACCCGAGGCATGATGTTGATCTGCGGATCGTAGTCGCGGAATGCTCCAGATGGAGTAAAACCTGCACTTTGAATATCGTCAGCAGCATCGACCAAATAGGGTTGAACCCGACCGGAAGTGGTACGAAGTAATGCAGGGTCGTTGATTACCTCTCCGTTGGAATTGTACCAAACATTTTGGTTTCTATAACCCAAAATTTGAGTGGGATTTTGACGGTCGTTCACATAAACCACATAATCGCTTCCTATGTTTCCAGGGTGCGAAATGCTGTTGCCATTCAATTCTGTTACTTCAGCTGCGCTTCGGGTACGGTACAATGAAAAGCGGTCGGCAAGAACCGACTGGTTCGCATCAAAACGGTCTACCCGAACACCTACGTTGAAAATAATGTCTTTAAACGAAAACTTGTCTGAAAGGTAACCAGCCAAATAAATGGGCTGGAACGACCCAATTGGGCGGGTAAAGTTGCCATATTGGTCTTTGGCCGTAAAGAAGTCATCAAAAGTTACATTTTGAGTCGTCCTGTTGCCATAAACATCATATCCCCAATAGGTAACCAAATTGTTTCCTTGGTTTAACAATTCATCGGCGCTAAACATATTGAGGCGGAAGGTAGAAGGATCCAACTCATCTACATCAATGGTTTCAAGACCATCGGCGTTTAAGCCAAGTTGCTGACGCAAATTCCAATCAAAAAAGGCCTGACCAACCCCGAATTTGTATCCGGTTTCTGCTGTGCGTTGCTCGTTTTCTCGGTACAATGCAGGATAGTTGATGGTATCTTTAAAAACCCCTGTTACTGGATCGTACACAGGAGCAGGAGCGGCAGTATCAATTACACCAAGGTGTTGATTGGCCAACTGCCAGCCCAACCGCCACAAACCAACGGGAGCTAGACTGTAAAAATTATCGTTCCGTTGCTCAAACTCAAATCCCAATTGAAAATCATGGTCTCCAATGGTAGCCGAACCTTGACCAACTACCCTAAACTGGTTGTTGTCGGAAATACTGTACCCGTTGAATTGAGTGCCCGGATGCGACCACAGGTTGTAAATGCTTCGTGGCGACTGTCCATTTAGCAATGCCCCGCCTTGCTGTATGTTGGGCAAATTATTGTAAACTCCAAACGGATTGTCAAATAAGGTGTAGTACTGACTTGTAATCGCAGAAGATGTAGGATTCAATGAACCCGGCTGATAAGTAACCATGGTATCAACAAAACCTCCAAAAAGATACCCCGACATGTTGGTTTTAGGATCTAAACCATAGGTTGGATAAACAGGAGCCCGAAAGGTCTCAAATCGACCCACGTACCCATAATTGAAAAAATTATCCTTGTGTAAAACATCTTGAGATGTTCCAGCCCCACGCAGGTAATCAACCTGCAACGATACAAGAGCGTTGCGTAAACCCTTGTTGGATGAGTCGCTAGGATTTGCAAAACGATGGGTTATACGCCCCCAAGCATTCCATGTGAAATCGGTTGATTCTCCATTGTTTTCCCAGTTAAACAAGGAAGAAGTGTAGGTTCCTCCGTCACGACCACCACGACCCTGCGACAAATTCACGAACCCGCCCGCAGTAATTATGGTGCGTTCCGAGGCCAACACGTCAATTTTACCTTGAATATTCAATGAAGAACTGGCCACATTTTGTCGAGCCCGAATGGTTTCAAAATCTTGCTGACGCAAAAACTCAGCATTTAAAAGTGCTCCCGTTCCCGTTTCTGATAAACGAATGGGGTTTTGTTGAATGTTTTGCAGCACATTGGGTTTTACACGCCAAATCTTTCCCGCAACTGGCGAGGGATCTCCGCTGTAGCCTCCCTCAACCGTGCCAAGAAAACCAACAACCGGAACTTTTACTCCTTCCCTGTTTTTCTTTTTAATAAGGGGACCACCCACCGCGCCACTAAACAAATGGTTCTGATAGTTATCTAAAAATTGAGAGGTGCGGCCCTCAACGGTTCCGAACCACTTGTTGGATATTCCGCGCGTTGTCAACAAAATGATACCCCCGGTTGCGTCGCCGAACGCTGCTGGCACACCTCCCAAGATAACCTGAGTTTCTTCAACCGCCTGTTGCGGCAGATTGGCAGAACCGCCCCGAATTTTAACACCATCAATAAAAATAGTAGCTCCAGAACGGGCTCCACGAATGTTTCCAATTTCACCGTCTCGGCTAAACACGCCACCTACTGTGGTAACAGCAGACAATGGACTACGACCGGGCAATTTTAAGATATCTTCTCGACGAATGGTTGTACGAACCATGGTTTCATCGCGCTTTATCAAAGGAACCGTCTCTTCCACAAAATCATAGCCCTCTACTACGATGGTTTCCGAACGCAACTGAGCATCGACGAAAGTGATGTTGCCGCCCGATTCTACTGTAATCCCCTTGGTCAACTTATTGAAGCCAATGGCAGAAAAAACCAATTGGTACTTGCCAGCAGGCACAGCCTTCATCCAATAGGTCCCGTTCATATCGGTAGAGGCACCACGCACCTGAACCGCATCTTTCATTAAAACTACGTTGGCAAAGGGCAACGGTTCCCCCTTATCGTCTTTAACAACACCCTTCAATTCGCCGGTTGAACCCTGGGCAATAAGGCTTCCTTGAAAGGAAAGCAGAAGCAATAGCAGCGGAAGTAATTTTTTAATCATATCCTATATCCTATAAGGCAGGCATAACCTGTCCTAAAATTAGTGTGGGTAAAAGTAGATATTTAAGGGCTTTTAACAATAGGTTCATGCCTGAATCATGTAAATTTTATACCAATTAATGCGTAGGCCTATTCATAATTGCCTGATATATAACAGCATCACGGCCATTAAAGCCCTTAAATTTTAGTTTCTTAACCTCATTTTCGCTAACCTGAAGTTGAGGCAGCGTTTTAGGCCTTGGCTTTTCAACTACCACCGGGTCTTCGTAACTAAATGCGTTCGTTTGAACGGTTTCTTCTTCGTACATCCATTCCTTTTCGACCGATTCCCATGGGTAGGTAGGCTCGGCGGCCGGCTTGCTTGGCGCCATGGGTTCCAAGGGCTTGGGGGACTCTGTTCGCGGTTTTACTTCTGGTTTGGGGGCCTTTAAATCCGGAGCTGGAGCCGTTTTTGAGCCCTTTTTCGAAGCGGTGTATGCCCTGAAAAGCCAATAGGCAACAACACCAATTAAACCAATCCATTGTTGAGTATCCATTCCCCTTTTTCGTTTAGGATTCTAACTTACATTAATTTTATTTGCCTTGCAAATCCAATTCCTCAACTTTAGCATTTTCGGTCTGGATTCTGTTGCAAGAACTGGGTCCATGCGCCCCCCTTTTTGCCAGCCCCAAGACTTTTGTTTTTTGTGCGCTTGGGCAATTCCAATGGCCCTGAATGCCGAAATGAATGGCAAACCGCCACGCCCAAAGCATCGGTGGCATCTTCGGTTAAACCCTGGGGCAACTCGCCCATTAAATGGTGTAGCATGGCAGCCAATTGTCCCTTGGCGGCTCCTCCCCGACCTGTTATTGCTTGTTTCACCTCCCTTGGCGCATATTCATAAACAGGTATGGAACACGATAAGGCCGCGGCAATAACCACCCCCTGTGCCCGGCCTAATTTCAACATGGATTGTACGTTTTTCCCGAAAAAGGGGGCCTCTATGGCCAACTGCCCCGGTTCGTGTGTCCGTATAAGTTCCAATATAAATCGGTGAATGTCCAATAAGCGCTCAAAGTGCTCTCGGCGGGTATCCAATTTAAATTGCCCCATTTGAATTAGCCCGGGCGAACCCTTTCCCTGCCCCTCTATTAGTGCAAATCCCATGATGGTGGTGCCAGGGTCTATTCCGAGTATGCGTTGGGGGTTGGGCAAGCCTGAAGGATTGGTTACTTTTACGCGGTTGAATGCGAAATACAAATATACCGTTCCAAATGGGCTTTTCATAGTCAAGGCATTTCTTGCTCTTTGCTCATTCGGGTATTTGATGTTCATGCTCTCTTCCTTCCCCCACACAATCTGGCCTCAAATTCATTGGAACTGGTTCTGCCTTTTGTTGATTCTGGCACCCCTCAATTGGACCTTAGAAATTTACAAATGGAGGAGTTTATCCCCGCCCTTACTTGGCATTCCTTTTTTTACCTGGTTTAGGGTGTTTTTGGCTGGTATGGCAGCGGCACTTTTTTCGCCCAACCGTACCGGTGAATGGATAGGACGAATTTTAAGCCTTCCCCAAAAGCTCCGTTGGACATTGGGAACCTCGGCAATGGTAGGCAGCCTTGCCCAACTTTGTGCTACCTTGGTTGGGGGAGCACTGGCTTGGGAATACTGGGTACCCGATTCGGTTTTTCCATCCTATTTACTCCCATTTCGGTGGGCTATCCGTTTGATTGGACTTAGTTTACTGGTGTTTTTCCTGCTAAAGCTGCCTTTGGCCATCCGCAAAACCTACCGATGGGCTCCCAATAGATTCAAAAACCAACTCAAGAAGGCAGGCCGAGGAATCCGACCTAATAACTGGCTTAGCGGTTTGAGATGGGCTTTTTTGCGCTACTTGGTGTTTTTGATGCAGTGGTATATCGGCCTGCAGACCTTGGGAATCAACCTGCCTTTATACCTCGTTTTTCCAGCAGTGGCTTTCATCTTTTTCGGAAATGCCCTGCTGCCTTCGTTTGCTTTTACTGAACTGGCCTCACGTGGCTCCCTTTCGGTTCTGTTTTTGGGTAAAATCGGGATTGCCCCTGCACACGCTCTTCTGGTTTCTACTTTGTTGTGGCTTATTAATTTGGCCCTGCCGGCCATTCCCGGATTTTATTTTTTATTAAAAAATCCTCCCAAGGAATGATGCTGCCCTCCCTTTTGATCGCCCTCTGGATTGGCTGGCTTCTCTTCCTGCTTACAGGGAACTTTCGCTTACAACGCCGCTGGCTGCAACCCTCGACACCAAATCCAAACTCCCCCCTCCCCTCTCTTTCTTGGCTGCTGCCTTTCCGAAACGAGGCCAACAACATCCAACGCTTTTTTGCCCATACGCCCCCACACCGAAAATCCCTCTTTTTATGGATTAACGACCACTCCTCAGATTCTGGCCCCTTCCTTTTAGAACAGCAGCAAGCAACCCTGTTTCAAAATGATGGCCAAGGAAAAAAAGACGCGCTCATTACGGGCTGGAAGAACAATCCTGCTGAGTGGAGCCTGCATACCGATGCCGATGTTGAATGGACCGAAGCCTGCATGGTCGATTGGGAAAAGGCCCTGAACCAAGTTTCTGAGCATACCATTTTGGTGGTCGGTTTACCAAGGTTGATGGGGAATGCCCTAGATGCAGAAGATTTTCGAGCCAATATGTTTACCGCCGCTGGAATGGCCGGCTGGGGTTTTCCCTTTTTATGCAGCGGCGCCGCCTTGGCGGTACGGTCAAAACGACTCTCTGACCCCCTGCGCTCCTGCCTAGGCCCCGGCAGCTCAGGCGACGATGTGTTTTTGTTGCACCATGTCATTTCACACTTTGGAACCCACTCGGTCGAAACCCTTCCTTGTCCTAATTTGAAGGTTAGGGGAGCCAAAACCCTAGCCCTTGCCCTAAAACAACGCCTACGCTGGGCCGGAAAATCTATTTTGTTCCGAAACCCTGCAGCCATTTCGGTTTCCTTATTTATCTATGGCCTGCATGCGGCAGGACTTATTTTTCTGCTGCTGCCTGGCTCCCTTTGGCAAAAAATCCTGCTTATTGCTCTAAAAACCATGGCCGACCTATTGCTTTCGGGCGGAGGCACTAGGGGTATTTTTCAACGGATTGCCCTTTCACTGCTGTATTGGTTGTACATTCCCCTGCTGCCAACCTTGGCTTGGATTTGTATGCCTTGGCGCGAGGCCAAGAAAGTTTGGTAACTTGCGCTGCCCATTGTACTATGAGTTCGCCCACACGCCAAGCTTTTAAATACTGGTTGCGCAAGCCGGCCGGAGTGGTGGCGGGTTTATATCTGCTGTTGGTAAGCCTTCTGGCTTTGTTTTCTCCTTGGCTCAGCATGGACCCCAGCCCAAACGCCAACCGTCAATGCCTACCCTGCAAGTTGGCAGCCCCAGGCCAAGAAATCCAATTCGCGGTGCTGCAACGCGATAGCCTAAGCAAAGGAAACCTAATCGATGGCTACCCCGACAAGGGCCCCTCAATCCCCTTTCACTCAAAAACCGAAATGAAGGGCGGCACCTTGTTTCGATTTCATGGCTATTCTGGAACTTCCAGCGAATGGATATCGGCCCAAGAAAAAGTTGAAATCCATAGCCGAAGATTCATTTTGGGAGCCGACCCCCTTGGTCGGGACCTTTGGAGCAGACTGCTGCGCGGCGGGCGAATTTCGTTGGGCATCGGTTGGCTTTCCGTTATGGTGGCCTTAGTCATCGGATTGGCTGTGGGAGCCCTTGCCGGCTTTTTTGGGGGCAAGGTTGATGCCGTTTTAAGTTTTATTGTCAATCTGACTTGGTCTGTACCTACCCTTTTGCTGGTAATGACCATTACCATTGCCTTGGGCAAAGGTTGGCTGCCCACTTTTTTGGCGGTGGGCCTTTCAACCTGGGTCGACATCGCAAGGGTTAGCCGGGCCGAAATTATAGGATTGAAAAAACGGGATTTTGCCTTGGCAGGAAAAGCTTTGGGAATTCCAACATGGAGGCTTATTTGGAGGCATATTTTACCCGGAATCCGCGGTCCCTTGCTGGTGGTTTCGGCAGCCAACTTTGCCGGAGCCGTTTTAATTGAAAGCGGACTCAGTTTTTTGGGCCTGGGGGTACAGCCACCGGCACCAACATGGGGAAATATGATGGAAAGCCACCGGCATTTTTTAGTTTCCGGCAACCTGCACCTTATTCTGGTACCCGGCCTAGCCATTTTATCGGTGGTCTTGGCCTTTATCGTCTTGGGCGACAGCTTAAAAACCCTTCGCAATCTTTAATTTTGAAAATCCATTGGTTGTTTTGGGGCGGCTGCCGGGCTTTCACGGGTAGTACGCGTCCGGCAGCGGCGGGGCCAGCGGCTTTGCGGTGGCTCCTAAAGTCGCCTCCGCAGCTCGCGGCCCCGGCGCTGCCGGCCTTGCGCTCTACCCTGTTCAATCCCTGCCGCTAGCCTACCTATGCCCCCATTTTCGAAATTCAACCCTTGGCATACGAATTACCCTGCCCTTCTCGTTGTACCTGTAAACCTACGGCCATGAAATCCTATCTTGCTCTTTTAATTCTTGCTGCTCTGTTTTGCTCCGGTTGCGCCAGTGCCTACAAATGCAATGGCCAACGGGCCATTAAAACCCCAATGGGTAGAATGTAAAAGTAGGCGGCCTTGTGTAGAAAACGAACCTCAACTTCGTTTGCCTTTTATTTGGTAAAGGGCTTAGCCAAAACAAGCCCTAAAATCGACCTGCCGATTCTGGCCCCTAGGTCCTTGACCCCCATCGCTTGTTTTGTTCATTTTGGCCTATCTTTGAAGCGTTTTTCGGACGCACAGCATGAATAAAAACAACCTTGCCCTGATTCTAGCCTGCTTAGCGCTGGGTATTTCTATGTTTGCCTTTTTTAGAAGCTCCGCTCCCGTTTCGGCCAGCGTTACCGCAGCCGATTCAACGGAAATGGAATCCGAAGAATTGGAGGTGGCCGTTTTGATGCAGCGATTTCAATGGAACGTGAACAAGCTTTACTTTGCAGGAATGGCAGGCAATAAACCCTTGGCCGGTTTTTACCTGCACGAACTGGAAGAAAGCATGGAAGAACTGGCCGAACATCCCATCGAAGAAAACGGGCAACGCCTCGATGACCTGGTCCGCGCCTGGGGCCTTGCTCCCCTTGAAAAACTAGAGGAATCGCTGGAAAAAACAGACCCGGCAGGATTCAAATTGGCCTACAGCGATTTTATTCAAAACTGCAACGGTTGCCACCTCTCTTCGGGGCATCCCTACCTGCGAATTGTGCTTCCTACCACCCCTGTAATGGACAACCAAGATTTTAACCCATGATGCTTCAATCCATCTTCTTGGCTTCGGCCGGCACCTTTTCAAAGGGCTTTATCATTCTGTTTCGCGAGGGCTTTGAGGCCCTGCTCATTTTATTTATTCTGCTCGGTTTTTTAAAGAAATCGGGACGAGGCAGCCAGGCCCCAGCTTTGTATTGGGGCGGGTTGCTGGCCGTGGCAGCAAGCCTGTTGATCGGATTGCTGTTGGGAGCCTTAAAAATCTCCATGGAAGGCACCGCCGAAAAGGTGTTTGAAGGTCTTGCTATGTACGTAACCGCCCTGCTGCTGGGAGGCATGATTCTATGGATGATTCGTTTTCAAGGAAACACCGCCGAATTGAAAAGCCAAGCAGCAAGCCTGGCCGATCAAAACAACCGCTGGGGCTTGGGCTTGCTTATGTTTTTTAGTGTGCTTCGCGAAGGCTTAGAAACCGTATTGCTGTTTATGGGGCCGGTGGAAGATGGCGGAAACTGGTGGGCCGGCTTGGGCGGTGGTTTGTTGGGTTTGGCTTTTGCCGCTGCCCTGAGTTTTGCGCTTTTTAATGGTCTTATTCGCTTGAATTTCGCCCTGTTTTTTAATGTCACCACCGGTATTTTGTTGTTTATGGCTGCGGGCATGGTGGCCTATGGGACCCATGAGCTGATTGAGGCGGGCTGGCTTCCAGCCATTCAAGAAAAAGTATGGAACATCAATCCCGCCGATTTGCCCGACGGAAGCAAGCATGCCCTGCACGACAAAGGTTCGGTTGGCGGTTTGTTGAAAGCCTTGTTTGGCTACAACGGCGACCCCGATTTGTTGGAACTGCTGCTTTGGCTGGGCTATTTGTTGACGGGCGGATTTTTGTGGTACCGGCTGCGTCCTAAAACATCGGCATAATGGCCAAGGCAGAAACCAAAAAACCCATGGGCGGTTTGCGCTCTACCCCCGCTCGAGAACGCATTTTCGAGTACCTAAATACCCATGATCGGGCCTTGGCCTTAACCGATTTGGAGCGCGATTTGTCGGCGGTGGGCGACCGTGCCACGCTGTACCGTACCCTGAAATCGTTCGAGGACGCCGGTTTGGTGCACAAGGTGGTTGGTCTGGACGGAGTTATTCGCTTTGCCCTTTGCGAAACGGCCTGTGGCCTTCACCACGCTCATTTTCATACCCATGCCCACTTTTCCTGCACCCAATGTGGGCATTTAACGTGCCTGCAAGAAATTGAATTGCCGCACATTGAACTGCCCGAAGGGTATCATACCAACGAGGTGCAATTGATGTTCAGCGGCACTTGTCAACGCTGCGCTCAGGCTTAATCCTTAAATTCCCAGCTGCGCACCGTCCGGTCGTCGCTAACGCTTATTAGTTGTTGGTCGCTCAGCCACAGCAAGGCATTCACGGAATGCGTATGCGCTAATTTTAGGGTAGGTTTTCCCAGTCTTAATTGAAAAGACAGGTCCTTGGCCCACCAAATTTTCAAGGTTTTGTCGCGGCTGCAGCTGGCCAATAGGGCCCTGTTTGGCGAAAAGGAAAGTCCATATATGGCGTAGTTGTGGGCTTCAATTTTAGGTTGTATTTCCTGCATCCTGTTGTTGAAACGGTAAATGCAAGCGTCTTTTCCTCCAAAAACCCAGCCTTCATCAGGGTGGCGGGCCATAGAAAATAGAGGCCATTCGCAGAGGGAATACCGTTCGGCGGTGGGTTCTTCCACATCGATTCGGCAGCGCAGCAAACCAGCGGGGTCTCCGGCCAGTAGAATTTCATTGTCGGAAAAGGGATGCCAGCTTCGAGCAGATTGAACGGGCAGGGCGATTCCCTGCAACCACGCTCCGGTTTGCCGGTCAAATTGGGCAAAAAAACCGTCGCGGCTCAACCCCGCAATCCGATGCTCGTCCAGGGCTTTTAGGTCAAAAATACTGCCTTTTTGAAGTTCGTATCGGTGTAGTATTTGCCCGTCGCTGATGCGCAGGCAAAGCACTTCTCCGTTCATTTGTCCAATCCACAGCAGCATGGATTTGGGGTCGGCAAACAGGCTGTAAATGCTCGAGGTGGTATAGGCAAAGGCTTTGGGTTCTGCCTCTGTGGTCCAAGCCGCTGCAATACGGTCGCCACCGCCGGTAAAAAACAGATAAGGCCCGGCTCCTTCACAAAGGGCGTACACCGGTTGGCTGTGCTCGCCCAAAGTTCGGTGTTGCAGCAGTTGCACGGATTAGGGTTGAGGTTCCATCAAAAACACCTTGGTCAGGGACTGTGTTTTGCCCGTTACCGATTTAATAAGAACGGATTCAGATTGAGGTCGGTACCCTTTGGGGGCGGCTTGCAAGGTAAACGACAGGTCGCCGGGAATGCTTACCCGAAATTCTCCGTTTTCCGATGTTTCAATGGTTTGAATCACTTTGCCATTGGCATCGGTTAGGCGCAGTTCTGTTTCAATGGCCATGGCGTTTGATTTGTCGAAGATTTTGCCCTGCAACAGGCAAACGGTAGGTTTTTTGGCCGCGCTGTTCCGGTCAAGGGGCAGCACGTAGTTGCTCAGGTCGATTTCGTAAATGTCGTAGCTTTCGCCCAGGCTTTCTTTTCGGCGGCTGCTTACCCAGCCGGTATTTCCATCGACCGATAGGCTAAAGTACACCTCGTCGCCTTCGGTGTTGATGGGATATCCTAGGTTTTGAGGGGGCAGCCAGGAGTTTCCTTCGCGGCGGGTAACAAAGATATCGTAGCCACCCATGCTTTCGGGGCGGTTTGAGCTAAAGAACAGGGTTTTGCCGTCGGGGTGTATAGAGACGGAATTTTCGTCGTACAATGTATTTACGGGTGCTCCCAGGTTCGTGGCGCTTCCGTATTCGGTGCGTTTTTCTTTTTTTAGCATCCAAATATCGCCGTTGCCTTTGGCACCACGTTTTTCACGTTCGCTAATCAGGTACATGGTTTTTGCGTCGGCCGAAAGGCAGGCTGAGGACTCAAAATAGCTGGTATTGATGTCGCCGCCCATGGGTTTTGGTTCTCTCCAATTGCCCTTTTTGTCGCAACGGGAGTAGAATATATCTCCTCCCTTTTCGCTTTTATACACAAAGAGCATGTCGCCTTGGGGCGATAGTCCTAGGCAGGCGTCGTGTTCTGGGGTGTTCACATTTCCGGGCAGGGGCTCGGGATCTTTCCATTTTCCGGTTAAGCTGTCGCGCCGGCTCATCCAAATGTCTTGAAAATAAATCCCGTGTTCTTCGTCCATGTTGTTTCCGACGTTTTCTTGGCGGGCGCTGGTGAAAAACAAGGTGTTTTCGTCAAGGCTTAAAAAAACGGAACTTTCTACTCCATCGGTATTTAAAACTTCAATGGGACGCAGGCTAACCGATTGGGGTTTGGCTTTTTCGCGTTGGGCGTTTTGGGCATACGACAGCCAAAGTTTGGCGTCGTTTTGGTCTTCGCCTTTAAGTAAAGGTTGGGCGCGCTTAAGCATGGCAATAACCGTATCCAATTGGCCTTCGGCAAAAAGGGTTTTCCCCTCCCATAAATCCAATTCAGGAAGGGGCTTGGTGATGACCTGTCGGGCCCTTGAGAACAGAAAAGAGGCTTCAGAGAACAGCCGGGTTTGGTAGGCTGATTTTCCGGCGGCCAAGTAAATTTCTGGGTTGTCTTTGATTTCAGAAAGCAGGTCGATGTAGCCGTCGTAGGCCGCTTTAAAGTAAGCGTTGCGGTAGTTTTCGTTGGCCGAAGACCATTTGATTAGCTGGCTAGGTTGCCAGCGGGTTTGGGCTTGCAGGCCAAGGCTTAGAAGCAGAAAAAAAAGGAGGTAGCGTTTCATGGGTTTAATTTCGTTTCAAAAGCGCGCCAGGTGTTCATAAGCAAGCCGACGCGGGTCATTGGGCCAACTCCGCCAGGAACCGGTGTAATGGCTGCGCATTTGGGTGCCACCGATTCAAAATCTACATCGCCTTTTAGTCTCCAGCCCCTGGGGTGGCTTGAGTCGGGAACCCGGGTGGTGCCAACATCAATAACCACAGCGCCTTCAGCAACCATGTCGGCGGTTAAAAATCCGGGTTTTCCTAAGGCCGCCACCACGATGTCGGCCTGCTGGCAGATTTCTTTTAGGTTTTTGGTTTTGGAATGGGTAAGGGTAACGGTGGAGTCGGCTCCGGGGCGCGACATCAACACCGAAAGAGGGCTTCCTACAATGTTGCTTCGGCCTACCACCACGGCGTGTTTCCCGCTCAGTGGTATTTGGTACCGACGCAGCAATTCCATAATTCCCCAAGGCGTAGCGGCCACAAAACAGGGAAGGCCCAGGCTTAATTTTCCGATGTTTTCAGGATGAAATCCATCGACGTCTTTTTCGGGAGCAATGGCCTGAATCACGGTTTGGTTTGAGATGCTGGGGGGCAAGGGAAGTTGAACAATAAAGCCATCGACGCCGGGGTCGGAGTTGAGGTTGCTGATGGCCTGCAGCAATTCCTGGCTGCTTACCGAATCGGGGAAGCGAATTAGGCGGGATTGAAAACCCACCTCGGCGCAATCGTTCATTTTGTGTGCCACATAGCTTTCGCTGCCCCCGTCGTTGCCGACCAGAATGGCTGCCAGACAGGGGCTTTTTCCCGTTTGGCTGACTTTTTCGCGCAGTTCAGACCTAATTTCGGCCGCCAGTTTGTTTCCGTCTAAAATCAGTGGAGAATGGCTCATCGGGGCCCCATTTTTGGCATGTTTTGCATGAGTTTGGCCATGTTTTGTTTGTTGCCCATCATCTTCATCATTTTCCGCATTTCATCAAACTGCTTCATGAGTTTGTTGACGTCTTGAATGGAAGTTCCGCTGCCGCGGGCGATGCGTTCTTTTCGACGGCCGTTTAGCAGAGCTGGTTCTGCGCGTTCTTGGGGGGTCATTGAATGAATAATGGCTTCAACGCCTTTAAAGGCATCGTCGTCGATGTCGATTTCTTTCATCATTTTTCCTACACCGGGAATCATGCCCATCAAATCTTTCAGGTTGCCCATTTTTTTGATTTGCTGAATTTGGGAGAGGAAATCGTTGAAATCGAATTGATTTTTTTGGATTTTTTGCCGGAGTTTTTCGGCTTGTTTTTCGTCGAACTGTTCTTGGGCGCGTTCCACCAGCGAAACGATGTCGCCCATGCCCAGAATTCGGTCGGCCATGCGTTCGGGGTAGAAGGCATCGAGGGCGTCGAGTTTTTCGCCGGTACCCACGAATTTAATGGGTTTGTTGACCACCGAGCGGATGGTAAGTGCTGCTCCGCCGCGGGTATCACCGTCGAGTTTGGTGAGCACAACTCCATCGAAGTCCAATCGGTCGTTAAATGCCTTGGCGGTATTGACGGCGTCTTGCCCGGTCATGGCATCGACCACGAACAAAATTTCGTCGGGAGAAAGGGCCGATTTTAGGGCGGCGATTTCCTGCATCATGGATTCATCGACGGCGAGTCGGCCTGCGGTATCGACCAAGACGGCCGAAAATCCTTTTTCGCGGGCTTCGCGAACGGCCCGGCGGGCAATATCAACGGGGTCGGTGCTGGATTTATCGCTAAAAACGGGAATGCCAATTTGATCGCCCAACACGTGAAGTTGGTCAACGGCGGCGGGACGGTACACGTCGGCGGCCACCAGCATCACCTTGTGGCCTTTTTTGTTTTTAATGTATTGGCCAAGTTTGCCGGTAAAGGTTGTTTTTCCGGAACCTTGAAGGCCGGCCATTAGAATCACGGCGGGCGAGCTTTTGAGTTTGATATCGGCCTGTTGCCCGCCCATAAGCTCCACCAATTCCTCGTGCACAATCTTCACCATCAGTTGGCCGGGCGAAACGGCGGTTAGCACTTGCCTTCCCATGGCCTTTTCTTTCACTCTGTCGGTGAAATCTTTTGCAACCTTATAGTTAACGTCGGCGTCAAGTAGGGCACGGCGAACCTCCTTAAGAGATTCGGCAATGTTGATTTCAGTAATCTTTCCTTGGCCTTTAATGGATTTTATGGCCGACTCTAACCTTTCCGATAAATTTTCAAACATGCTTTCGTGCTTTGAGGCAAAGATACCAAAATGATGCCAAGGTTGGGAGGCTTTATCAAAGCAAATCAAGGGGTTTTTCGGCCAAAAATGGGTTTGATTTGGTTGGTTGAATGGGGTGGCCTGCGGCCGGGATGGAGCCGGCACCGACCCGCAACCGGCCCGCCGGAACTGCGCTTGTGGGGGCGACCAGGGGGAGCCACCGCAAGCGCAAAGGGCCGGCTGGGCGGGTAAGGAGAGGTACAGGTGACAGCCCGAATAGCCGCCCCAAAAAAAAACCTATTTTTGAGGCAGAAAATACCGAAACCATGGGCCGCAGTTTTGAAAAACGCAAACACAAGATTTTTGGACGTAATGCAAAGATTTCCAAGATGTTCACCAAGTACGGAAAGGAAATTTCGATGGCCGTAAAGGCTGGGGGAGCCGATCCGAGCAGCAATACCCGGTTGCGAACTGTGGTGCAGAATGCCAAGGGCGACAACATGCCTAAAGACAGGATTGAGGCGGCCATTCACCGTGCGTCAAGCAAGCAGGATGCTGATTTTCAAGAAGTTGTATATGAGGGGTATGGGCCTTATGGCATAGCCATTGTGGTTGAAACGGCCACCGACAACCCTACCCGAACGGTAGCGAACATTCGCATGTATTTTAACCGTGCCGGAGGGAACCTGGGCACCAGCGGCAGTTTGGATTTTTTGTTTCAGCGAAAGGCCGTGTTTAAACTGGCTGCCGAAGGCATGAATCCGGAGGATTTGGAGCTGGAATTGATCGATTTTGGAGCAGAAGAAGTGGTGTTGGACGAGGATATGATTTATGTGTACACGGCGTTTGAGGATTTTGGGGCTATGCAGCAGGGGCTGGAAGAGAAGGGCATCGTGGTGCTGAATGCTTCGACCGAGCGAATACCGGTAACCTCCGCCGAATTGAGTGCAGAGCAGCAGGAAGAAATCGGAAAATTGATTGAGCGATTTGAGGAGGACGATGATGTGACGGGGGTGTTTCACAACCTGGGTTGAGGTCACTTTTTCTTGGCTTAGTTCAATTAATTTGGGAAAGGGCGGATAGATTAATGGTTCTACGTTAAACGGATTTTACCGCTTCCCAGCCGAATAGGCAAGCCAAGCCAAGGTGGCGGTGCCAATAACCAGGGCTTCCTCGTCGATGTCAAAACGGGCATCGTGCACAGAATAGGCATTGGAGCCAGAAGCCGAGGCCGTTCCCAATCGAAAATACACCAAAGGCGCAACGGGGGCATACCAGGCAAAATCATCGGCGGTCATTCGAATGGGTAGCTCGCGGCTGTTTTCGTTGCCCAGCAGTTCTGTTGCTTTGGCTTTGGCCCAAGTTGTCCAATCCTCAGAATTCACTAAGGGCGGGTAGCCCGCACGGATTTCAAGGCTGGTTTTGGTTCCAAACTGTGAGTCCAGCTGATTTGCCAAGGCTTGCAGGCGTTCATGGGCTTGGCTGCGCCGTTCGGGACTTAGGCAGCGCAGGGTGCCGCGAAGCTGGGTAGAATCGGGAATAACGTTGGTGCTGCCCAGTCCTTGAATCCAGCCAATCGACGACACAACGGGTTCTTCGGGCTGGCTTAGTTCCGTGCCCAGAGCATAGATTTGGCTTACCAAAGCGGCTGCGGCAGCAAGGGCATTTTCCGATTGCCGCATTAGGGCGGCATGTCCGCCCCGCCCTTGAATTTGAATCCACAGTTCATCGGTCGAGGCCATGTAAGGGCCCGGCCGAAACCCGAGGGCCCCAACCTGCATTTCAGGAAAAACGTGCATGCCCAGCATCACATCGGGTTTATCTTCCGCAAAAAGTCCCTGTTCCAGCATCATTTTGCCTCCTCCAGGCAACTGTTCTTCGGCGGGTTGAAAAACCGCGACCACTTCGCCCGACCAGTTTTCAGCTAGGTTTGTAGCAATGTGCATAGCGCCAATCAGGCAAGCGGTGTGCACATCGTGCCCGCAGGCATGCATACGGCCAGGGATTTTTGAAGCGTAGGGGGCGCCTGTTTTTTCTTCGATTGGAAGGGCGTCCAGTTCGGCACGGATGCCGACCTTGTTCCCTGGGTTTTTCATGCCTTTTCGTGCCACAATTCCGAAGTGCTGGTCCGAGGTTTGCAGTTGCCAGCCCTCAGGCAAAAATGCCATTACCTTGGCATGGGTTTTTTCCTCTTGAAACGACAATTCGGGTTCGGCGTGAATGGCTTCACGTATGGCTTTTACCTTGGGCAGCATGGCCCTGGCAAGGTTTAAAAAGTCAGAGGGGCTCATTTGCCCAGCAAATATTTAATGGAAACCGCCGCCAGCATCAGGCCAAAAATACGTTTTAGCAAAACCTGGTCTAATTTTAAAGCCAAGGAAGATCCAAAGTAACTTCCGCCAATAAAGGCCAAAGCGATGATGGCAGCGTAGCTGATGTTCACGTTGCCTGTTTTATGGTAATTGATAACGGAAAACAGCAATCCAATTGGAATGAGCAAGGTGGCCAGGCTGGTGCCCTGGGCTTGGTGCTGCGAAAATCCAAGCAGCATAACCAAGGCGGGAACCATAACAATGCCGCCACCCACTCCAACCAAACCGCTCAGGGCGCCGGCAAGCAGACCGATGCCCAGCAATATAAAAAGGGTGCTTATGTCCATAGGGCGTTTCATTTTGAGTTATTGTACTACCATCAGGAATTTACTCTGCCCACTGGCTGGGTGTTGCAGCCAATAGGCGCCGGGGGAAATGCCCAAGGGCAGGGTGATTTCTTCCAAGGAACGTTCAATTGAAAAGGAAAACAAACGCTGCCCTTGGCTGTTGCTCAGTTGCCATATTCCGGCATGGGCATTTTGCAATCGAAATGTGCCTTGGCAGGGGTTGGGGTAAAGCTGAACGGCAGAGGATGGATTTTGGAGGGATTGAATGGGGAATCGATAAATAAATACACGTCCATTCTTGGCCCCGGCCAAAATTTGTCCGTTGGGCAGCAGATGTCCCGATGTTAACGAGGTGAAGGTGTAAGGAACGGGCAGCATAAGACTGTCGGTGGCCGATTTCATTCCACCCGTTCCGAGAAGCCAGTACGTTCCTTGGCGAAGCAGCATAGCGTTCCAGTCTTCGGGCCCGGTTCGAACCACCTGCCAGGTGGTTCCGGAATCGTTGGAAGAAAGCAGTTCTCCATTGAATCCACAAGCCAGCAATTCGGTGCCGTTGCCTTGAATTAGGTCGGTTAGGGTATTGGGGGAATCTTGAACCACAATTTCCCAATCGATGCCGTTGCTGGTTTTTAAAATTACGCCACCGCTCCCTACTGCCCAAGCTGTTCCAAGAGCATCGACCGTAACAGCCAACAACCAGTCGGTGGTTATGGGTAAGGGGCTTTGCCAGTTTAGGCCGTCGTTGTCCGAGTAAAAACATCGGCCATTCAGTCCCACAGCAAGCAGTCGGCCATTGGGCAGGGCAGCCCAATCCATAATCCAATCGGTTCGGCCAAATGAAATGGGAGACCAGCTGCTGCCGTTGTCGGTGCTGCGTAGGCCTTTGCCCTCGAATCCGCAGGTCAGCAAAGATCCTTGGGGTGTTTTTCCAATGGAGTATTGAAGTCCTAGGTCGGAACGAAGGGTTTCAGTCCAGGTTTGGCCGGCATCTAGGCTGCGAAAAATGCGTGCCGAATTGGTGTTTCCAGACACTGCAAATAGGCTGTCGTTGCCTAGGGCAAAAACAGATTGAATGGATTCAGCACTTTCCATTTGAAGCGCTTCCCAGGATTGAGCGAACGCAGTTAGGGGAATAAAAACAGCAAGAATAGCGATGCGTAGTTTCATAGCTCCTTGGCCTTTTCGTTGTTTAGGGATTGTGCGGGGCCATAACCGCGTTCAACCCTTCGGCTCCAAAAAACTATGATTGGAGTGAGTACAAAGGTGGGAAAAAGACACAATATGGGCGCCGGTAGTTCTTCAGGAAACCAGCGGTAATTGACCACCAAAAAGGCCGAAATGGAAGCGACTAGGGCTCCAAGCATGCGCTGCAGGTGCAATTGAATGCGTTTTGCGTTGGGCAAGTGGTGCTGGCGCAACGCTTTCCAATCTTGAACGGCATACATAAGTCCTAAGCCCCCAAAAGCCGCAAGCACCCAGCCCATTTGGTTTCCCCGAACCAAAGTTTGCAGGGCAAACAAAACCAAAACACTGCCCGTAATGAAAATGCCCAAGGCAATACCATGGTCAAGCAGCGTGGCTGAGGCATTTTTACGGCGGGCATACCGATGCCCCATGCCAACCATGTAAAGGGTAAAAAGGCCAACCAGAGCAAGAAAAAGATTGGGGTGAATGCTTGACATAATCAGGGCCAAGCTCCCACAGCTAAGCATGCTGCCCGAAAAAAGACGGCCCAGGCGGCGGTGGGTTTGATGGTCTTTTTTAACGGTAAGCAAAATCAAACCCGAAGCAAGGCCCAAGGTTCCCAAACCTATGTGGAGTAAAAGTAAGAACGAAAATAAGGTTGGCATGGTTGCAGTTGCGAAAAAATGGGGGTAATGGAATAGGCTTACAGCTCTTAATCAAAGGATTTTGGATTTTTTAGGGTAAAAGGGAATCGTTTAAAATTCAATGTGAGGCACACAAGGTTGCCAGGGCAATTTTCATTTTGGGTTTAATTTGTTTGGCTGTCATGTTTACTTGGTTTCGGGGAGAAGCTTCAGGCAGTCAAGGCAATTTGAAATACGCGCAAAATCGGCGGCTGTTTTTCCGGCCTTATTGCTTTGGTTGGGATTTTCTCCCAATTTTAGCAGCAGCTCAATGGCCGGGGCTTGCTCGGTTTGAGCGGCCAGCATCAAGGCTGTTATTCCCAAGGAGTTTGTTAAATTGAGCTTGGCGCCAGCTTCAAATAACATAGGGATTAAATGCATACGCCTGGCGTACACAGCCGCCATTAGAGCTGTTCCTTCTGGGCTTTGATAGTTAAGGTCGGCGCCTTGGGTGATTAACCAAAGGGCCAGGGAATCTTGTCCGCGGTACACAGCTAAAATCAAAGGGGAGAAACCCGATTCGTTGGGTTTGTTTAAGGCTTGTGGATTCCTTTTTAACCACACCTTTGCCTGTTTCAGGTTTCCTTCCCGGCAATAATCGAAAAAGGGGGATTGAGCTGCAGAGCTAAGGGAGCAAAGCAGGATTAAAGAAAAAAAAAGGGCCGATAAGGCCCTTTTATGAAAACGCGTTTTTATTGCAAGAGTATTTTAGCGGTACTGGCTTTTCCGTTGGCTGAAATGCTGAGCACATACACCCCAGGACGGGCATCGAGTAAGTCGAAAGAATTCACATTTTTGCTAGAAAACACTTCTTTTCCTTGCATGTCGGTTACTTCAATGTCGAAACCAGAGGCGTTTGAAACCGCTACATCGAAGTGTCGGTTTTGTTGAGTCCAGGTAATGCCAGCTTTGGCATCATCGATTCCGGTGGTAGATTGCCAAGGCAGGTTAATGCCTAAGGCACGGTTTGAGGGGCCGTGGTTGTTTAAGGTATACGATGGAGAGGCTCCTTTTGCCCAAACAAGCCGCAGGGTTGCGTCATTGAAAGATAGAACGGCATCGTTGTTGTCGCCTGTATTTAAGGCGCGTTTGGCAGATACGGCCCGCACCCCGCCTAGAATGTTGCTGGAAAGAATAAGCCAATCTTGAGATGCGTCTTTGTTTACACCCGAAATGCTACCGCTGCTGTTGTAGTAATCAAACCAATCTTGGGCATGGCTGGCTCCAGATTTTCCTTCCGAGAACATTAAAACATCGGTTGGGCTCATAGAGGTACCGAATCCAAGTGCAATCCAACGGTCAAAAATGCCGCCAAAGGTAACGGTAATGGTATCGGAGTCCATGGTGGCACCGAAAAACATGCCCGAGCCGGTTGCGTTGCCCATGGCATCGGGAAGTTCTTGATAGGCAATGGTTTTGGTTTGTGCCGAGGTCAAAGAAGCGCTGAGAATTATGGCCGAAAGAGAGAGGAAAAGCTGTTTCATGCGGATGTTTGTTTTCTCAAATATACTGCAATTTATGAAAGAAAGGGTATTTTGGCTCTTTCAGGGTTTACCTTCGCGTAAAACAAATCCATTACCTAAACGGAATGACTGCAATTTGGGGAATCAACATCGTGGGCGAGGTTGGTACCCCCCCCCTGCGCAAACATTCCTCCTGACTTCCGCATTTTAACACCAAGGCCAAAATTTATTCTTAGTAAAATCATGGGTTGCAGAAGGGCTTATGAAAAAACGCGGAAGTCAATCGCTATCCGCGGCTAGGTTTTTAGCCACGAATGCACGAATGGGTGTGGCTTTGGCCTTAGCCACTAATTCAGGAATATATGGGGCTACGCTTTTTGCGTCTAGGTTTTTAGCCACGAATGCACGAATGGTTGTGGCTGTGTGGGTAGCCTCAAAAACACCACATTCGTGCATTCGTGGCTACCCTAATTACGCATTTCTAATAACCACCAATTATGAATACCACGCCAATCTCCGCCCCGAAAACATACCATTCGTGCATTCGTGGCTACCCTAATTACGCATTTCCAATAACCACCGATTATGAATACCACGCCAATCTCGCCCCAAAACATACCATTCGTGCATTCGTGGCTATCCCAGTTACGCATTTCTAATAACCACCGATTATGAATACCACGCCAATCTCCGCCCCGAAAACCTACCATTCGTGCATTCGTGGCTACCCTAGTTACGCATTTCCAATAACCACCGATTATGAATACCACTTATGAATACCACGCCAATCTCCGCCCCTAAAACATACCATTCCTGCATTCCTGGCTAATTTATCCGCCCAAGGTTGGTAGGTTAAATTTCCACAGGCGAGGTTGGTAGCCCCCCATGCGCAAACATTCCTGCATTCCTAGCTGCATTTTCCTTGGCTATTTTAGACCATTGAATTATGCCCCGAACGGGCCCCATACCTACAACGGTACGCGAATGGCTAGGAATCGATTTTT